>LDNN01000015.1_pt3 | contig 26448 bp, 28 predicted proteins | sample 350691 | NCBI WGS metagenome assembly LDNN01 (sample SAMN03646984, study PRJNA283341) | glacier metagenome | biome: Icesheet; feature: ENVO:00000133; material: cryoconite; isolation source: sample CY1 0.2 micron filtrate containing viruses sediment from cryoconite holes ...
ACGGCTGCTTGAGTGGGAACGGCAAAACGCTTGACGCCCACCCGAATCGCCGATACAACACTGACACCACAACCTACCTAAGAAAGGGACGCCATGACACCACGACGGTACACTCAGCTTACGAACCGGTACATAGCAACGATGCAAATGCAGCTCGAGGATAAAGAACGGTTCCGCCCGGGGCGCGCGCCCTATTCGACCTCCCGCCAAGAACGGTACATGCTCCTTCGGGACAAGATCGAAGAGGTGCGCGATGGTCGAGGATGATGGCGATGGCGATTTTTGGGAAGAGGACGATGTTCACGAAGATGACGCCGGCGACTTCCCGAGCATATGGTTTTACGCGGGCCGGTCCATCGAGTACGACCGAGACAACGGGTGCTACCACGTAGACGGGATCGTCCACGATGCGGATGGCTTCCGCCGGTCGTTCTTCGACGAGTATTGCGCGATGGAGTATATCGAGTACCTGAATGAAAATAAAATGTGAGTGAACTGAACCCTTCGGGGTTCTTTTTTATTGCACGGTGCGCGAATCACTGATACAACACTGACACCACAACACACACAGAGGAAAACAGACATGACCATGTCCCTATACACCCCCGAAGAACTCGCGGAAAACGCCAAAATCGCTGCCCGCATCTCGGCCGACATCGAGGCCATGCGGAAAAAAGTTATCGTCACTGAGGAGCCGGAGGGGGACGACATGTTCGCCCGCACACCCACCGATGCTTACTGCCAAGTGTCCGTGTGCATAAACATCGTGCACAATGAGATTAGGCGTAGCCACAAAATGGGCACCCACATGCCCTGCGCCCACGATACAATGATGGATGTCCTGGTGCGCTTGATGGACGCCAAAAGGCAAATGCAAGACCAGGAGCCCAGCTGATGGCCTTTACGGTAACGACAACTTGGACGCATTGTAATAACGGGCTATCCATAAACGGCAAGCCCACGATTTACGCCGCATTAAAAGCCAAGCTTGGCCGCGAGCCCACAAGCGCGGAACTTAAGGCCGACGTGAGACGGATACTTGAGCAAGCCACGGTTGATGCCGCAAGCAAGGGCAAGCTTCCGCACCAACGCAAAAGGCGCGGCATCTCGCGGTAACACAAGGCGCGCCGGACCTAGCCTCACATCGCTAGGTCCGGAAACGTCAGCGATATTGCACGGTGCGCAAATCACTGCTATACCACTGACACCACAACCTAAGAAAGGGACACCACGATGACAAAGATATCCTCACACGCGATAGAGTTGCCCGGGTTCCATGAGTCGTATTGTGCCGACATCCTGGCGGGCGAGGTTGAACAGTGGGCGGAGTATGAAGCCACTGAACGCCAAAAAGAAGAAGGCATTCCGAAGCCTCTTTGGCTATCGTTCGATGAGTATGTAGAGCTCGCTTGGGATCGTATCGACGATGGCAAATTCCTCGAATCGGTCGCCCGCTGCTACACGGACGGTTTCGCCCACGTTGTATCGGAGCGGCTAGCATTCAACCTCGACTTGACATACCTGCGTATGTCAAGCCCCAGGGTCTGCAACTTTGGAACGGCTCGGATATTCGCGAACATCTCCGGCGAAACCATACGACGCCTTTTCGGCATGTCCGCCGAAGGGTGCCATCGAAGCCTTAAGAAAAAGATCGAAGAACTGCATACGTCATACGACGGGTTCCACTCCTATTACAGCCGGCTCCTCCGGGCGTGGCTCGCGAAGCCGGTGCTAGAATGGGACCCCACCGAGCTGCGCACGCTGCTGGAAGCCGTGATCGAGCGTGCCACGCCCGACGGAGATGACATCGAGCTGGACGTGTACCATGCCATGGTGGACATGGACGGCCTTTACGAAGAGTTCTCCGCCGCCATGGACTGGAATGGCCTTCGCGATGCAGTCGACCGGCGGCGCGAAGAGAAGCGGGCCAAGGTGCTGGAGGAGGGCGGCGAGGTGCCGGTTACGGGCATCCGTTGCCCCAATACGCGGGACTTGTTCCCACGGTGAATGAACCGAGCCCTTCGGGGCTCTTTTTTATTGCCCAGCGCGCAAATCGTTGCTACACCGCTTGCACCACAACCCACGAACAAGGATACATACGATGAACTCGAACGGATGCACGGCTCTTCTCGCCCTCGAACACGATGCCATCGAGGTTGCGACATGTAGTGCCGGTCGTGAGGCCATTCGCCGAGCCGAGACTATCGAAGGGCTGGCTGCGCATAAGCTTGCGGGCGATTGGGCTGTGTGGCTTGCCGGAAAGGTCCGTGCGCTGCATCCGGCCCGCAAGGCCTATGGCGACGTGACGGCTTCGACCCGCAAGGCCTACGATGACGCCACGGCTTCGGCCCGCAAGGCCTACGATGACGCCACGGCTTCGGCCTGCAAGGCCTACGATGACGCCACGGCTTCGGCCCACGAAGCGTATCTCGCCAAGAAGGCTTCGGCCTACGAAGCGTATCTCGACGCGACGGCTTCGGCCTACGAAGCGTATCTCGACGCGACGGCTTCGGCCTACGACGCTTATGTCGCCACGATGGTTCCAGCCCGCAAGGCCTACGACGACGCGACGGACCCGGCCCGCGAAGCTCTTATCGAAGCCGTCGTGGCCTACTATAAGGGGCAGGTGCTCGATGGGACCCGGTAACTACTCCTGGGTGATCGCCGTCTCCGACCCCCGCACCGGGCGAAGCTACGGCGAGTGCACCGAACGCGGACAGCTTCGCATCTTCGATACCGAGGGTGCGGCCCGGTCTCACATCCATATGTTGCGAACCCGCCACAGTGGGTTCGCCATGAAGCCTAAAAAGATATTGTACACTCGTAGTAGTCATGTCAGAGTGCGACACCACCCACTCACCAAAGGATCATATCGCGATGATGAACGGAACCCAACCAATGACTAGTACGACGGCGGCATCGATTGCCGAGAAGATCAAAGCCCGCCAAGCCGCGAAGGTCGCGGCGGACAAAGCCGCCCAAGAGAAGACTTTACCCCCTGCGGTCAAGTCCAAGCGGGGCCGTCCCGCCAAAGCCAAACCGGATGGCAAACCGGGCATTGCCGACGCCAAGACCGTCAAGACGATCAAGGAAACGGTCGAGGCTCGCGTTGAAGAGCTACAGGCGAACCGGCATGTGGCGGTTGTCCATGCCGATGCCCCGTCCGCCCAGGCGCACGGTGCGGTCAAGGTGGCCCATGAACCGGCCAAGCCCGCCATGCACACCCATACTCCCGCCACTCCGTTGCCCGCACCGGCCAAGCACACCCGGAAGGAGAAGTTCAACAAAGACACCCACACGCTTATTGTGGTGCACATCCCCAAGACTGCCGAGCTTGGCCTATTCGAGGCCGCGACACATATGGGGCAGGCGCTCGAACGGGATGGCCGCGAGAACCTCATCAACGCCTATATCCGGCACAAGGTGCTGGAGCTATGCGTGCGGGCAAGCCACGTGAACGTCAATCCCAAATAAAGCCTCCGGCCCCGTTGACGAACTTATACGGGGCTGGTACACCCTCTCTCAGAGGGGTCCCATGCGTAAAAAGCTTTATGTCTACCACACTGAGTGCGGCATCGTGTGTACATGTTTCAACACTCGCACCGAGAAGGCAGAAGTGGTGTCTGTGTTTTACAAACAACACCATGAGCTTGTTTGCCGCTATGTGCAGCAAAGGGGTCTTGGCCACTATTGCCCCCCTCGCTGCTATCTCCGTATCGTCCCCGCAACTCTATGCCGCGTCGATGAGATCGCCCCTCCCGAGCGTGGGGCTCTCCAAGAATGAGCGCGCTTAAGTGGTTCTTAACCTATGTCGGTTATGCCATGGCGTGGTTCGACTACGATGATGGCGGCTACGACCACATGGCCGCACCGGACACCAAGGACACCATACCCCATGCGCACCTTTGTCATAGATGTCGAAACTACCTTTTCCGCAACCCACACCCTCAAAAAACTCCCGATTGAAGAGTACGTCCGGTCGCCATTATGCGAGGTGGTCGGCGGATGCCTGATCGATGTCGAGACGGGCAACGGAGCGTGGCACGACAAGGCGGGGCTTCTGGACGCCCTGGAAGAAGGACCGTGCCGCCTCATCGCCCACCACGCACACTTTGACGGCTTGGTGCTCAATTACCACTTGGGATATACGCCCGCCGAATGGGGGTGCACCCTGTCCATGTCCCGCGCGCGGTTTCCCCGCTGGCGGTCGCATAGCCTCGACACGATGGCACACAAGCTTGGACTAGGGACCCCTAAGACGGTGCCATACGACAAGTATAAAGGCCTCGCACTCCGGCAAATCGGGGCGGACAAGGCCCTCTATAAAGAGCTGGCCGACGGGTGCGTACACGACGGGGTGCTCACCGTTGCCTTATATAAGGCGCTTCACCTCCATTTCCCGCAATCCGAGCTGGCGCTGATCGACCGGTGCGTGCGCATGTTCACCGAGCCCGTGCTTGTCGGCAACGCCCTGGTGCTCCAAGAGGCGCTGGAGGAGGCGGAGGAAGAGCTTGAAGCGGCGGTCGCGGCCGCGTGCTTCGACGTGAAGGTGCTTCGAAGCAACCTCCAGTTCGCAAGGGTGTTGGAGGGACATGGCATCGCTGTGCCGATGAAGCGCTCGCCCGCCACCAAAAAGATGACCCATGCCTTCTCGAAGGACGACTTGGACTTCCTCGCACTGAAAGAACACGAAGACCCCGTGGTGCGCATCCTTGTCGAAGCGCGGCTAGCCGCCAAAACCTCCATCGCCGAGACGCGCGCCGCTCGCTTCCTCGGGATGGCGGGGCGCGGGCCGTTGCCAGTGTATTTGAAGTACTGGGGGACGCACCCGGGCCGGTTCTCAGGCGGGGATAAATCGAACTGGCATAACGTAAAGCGAGGGTCGAAGATAGCACGCGCCATTGAAGCGCCCGAGGGGTACAGCCTTGTATGGGCCGACGCATCGCAGATACAGGCGCGCATCGTGGCCACCGTCAGCGGGTGCGAGACCATGCGGAAAGCCTATGAGGACGGGCGAGACATCTATTCCGAGTTCGGCACCATCCTTTATGGACGCCCCATCAGCCGGGACACCCCGCGCGAGCGCTACATCACGAAGCGTATCGTGCTAGGTCAGCTCTTCGGCATGGGCCGTGAGAAGCAGCACAAGCAACTTCTCGTCGATGGCGTGAAGATCGACCGGCATACCAGCGACGGCCATATCGAGACCATCCGGCGCGTGGCCCACGAGGTGCCCGCGTTCTGGCGTGAATGCAACCACATCCTGAGCGTGATGAACGCCTTCCCGGAGGAAACATACGAGCGGCCCTTTGGGTGCCTCACGGTGCGCGGACAGAAGCTTATTCTCCCGAACGGCATGGCCATCGACTACACGGGGCTTGCCCACACGGAAGACCATACGGGGTTCCACCTCAACGGTCAGAACATCTGGGGTGGGGTGGTGACGGAGAACATCGCTATGGCGCTGGAGCGAATCATCGTAATGGACGCGCAAATGCTTCTTCCCCCGGAGGTTATTTTGCCCGTCTTTACGAAGCACGATGAGATTTTATGCCTTGTTAAGGACGAGGATGTAGAATTGGCGCGGGAGGTGCTGGAGGAGGTGCTTTGCATCCGGCCCACGTGGCTCCCGAACCTACCCCTCGCCGCCGAAGTCAAATCAGGGAAATGCTATGCGTGACGACATCAGAAAATTCATCGGCCCGGTGCAGTCCGTACACAAAGAAGTGTTCTTGTTAGACGATGGCGGGGCCTATCTCAGCACCGAGAAATTCCGCCACATGTCCGAATTGCGCGCGAATGCGGTAAAGGGGGTCGAGCAGCTCTTGGTGGGGAGTGTCTCCAAGCTCGTTGCCGACAACCCCCGCATCTTGCCGTCGCTCGTATTCCTGGGCGCGGCCGAGTTGGCCGTCAAGACGCTACGACCGTTCGACCTCTACGAGGCTGGATGGCTCGCCCACACCCATATCGAGCTGGCTTACGTGGCTGGCGTGATTACAGGGTTCCACAACGCACGTGAGGATCGAAAAAAATGAGCGCCTGGAGCTTCACCCGACTGAAGGCTTATGAGAATTGCTCCCTCAAAGGCCATGCGATGTACGTCGACAAAGCCGTGCCCTACGTCGAAAGTCCCGAGATGAAGAAGGGCAACGATATCCATAAGGCCATCGAGCTAGCCATAAAGGGTGGAGCGGAGTGGCCTGGAAGCCTGGGATGGGTGCGGGAGCTTACGGCGGTGCCTTTGGAGCACAAGGTTGAAGCCGAATGGAAATTCTCCATTGATCGCGACGGCGGGCCGGTCCCCTACTTCGACAAAAGCGTGTGGTTTCGCGGTGCCGCCGACTTCGTGCAGATCATCGGTGACACGGCGATCATGCTGGACTGGAAGACGGGCAAGCGGTGGGAAGACCCCGACGAACTGTTCGTTCACGCCACGCTGCTGAAGCGCTATATGCCGCACCTCACGCAGTTCGTCGGCTTCTACGTGTGGACGCAAGACCGCGAAGTCGGCAAGCCCTACGTTCTGACGCCGGACCTCGACGCCCTTAGGATGCGGGTGACGAAGGTGGAAGGTCTTACCCCCCACCCCACACCGAACAAGCTTTGCGGCTGGTGCGGATACTTGAAATGCCCACACAACCCTAAGAGGTGAGACGATGCCCAAAGCCAAAGGACCGCTGGAGAAGGTGGTGAAGACGCGAGTTAGGACCGCATTGCAGCTCTTTGGGGCTTATTTTTTCTTTCCGGTACAGGCTGGCCTCGGCGCAAAGACCGTGGACTGTCTCGCGTGCGTGCCGGTCGTCATCACCAAGGAAATGGTGGGATCGACCGTGGGTATATTCGTGGCCATAGAGACGAAGCGGCCTGGGGTGTCGAAGGTCACTCCGCACCAGCAATTTACCCTGGAAGACGTGCGCGATGCCGGAGGAGTTGCGCTGCTGGTGAACAGCGACGATCAGGCGACGGTGACGCACACGATTGCAGCGGCCATAGAGCTGTTGGCCGGGCCTATCGTGTCGGTTTCCGCGTCGCTAGGGATGGAGGGGGGGCAATGACGGCACTTGAATGGATGGCCATCGGCTGGGCGCTCGCGGCGGCGTGGGCGCTGGGACATCTCATGGGCCTTAACGCATCCCCCCCGTCTGGGGACTGCAACCATTTCCATGGTGGCGGGTGCTCGGCGTGCGCGAAAAGAAGGCGTCGTCGTTAACATGGGCTTCATGACGGGTTACTCTTACCCACACACGGAGGGATACCCTCCCATGGACAACCAAGTCACGAGGGCGGAGTTTTTGCTGGAGCATAGCCATGCGTTCGATCTGAGCGACATGGGCACCGGCAAGACCTACACTTCGGTATGGGCGATGGACCACTTGCTCAATCAGGTCGGCGGGAGTGGCATCGTCTTTACGACGGTCTCTACGCTCGATGCGGTTTGGGGCAAGTCCTATGCGGCGATCTTCGGCCCCAAACCATCCCGTCCCGTCTTCGTACTCCCTCAGGTCGGGGAGAAGCGCACCCATATCGTGCGCACCCAGAAGGACGCGATTTTCATTACGAACTACGATGCGCTTAACTCCGCCGCCTTCTTCAATGCGGTGCTCGAAAGCGACATCGTTCACACGGTGCGGGACGAAACCACGGCGCTGAAGCACTTCAACACCGAACGTTCGAAGACGTTCCGCCGCCTGTCACAAAAAGTTGGGGCCTGGGGGTTGACCGCGACGCCAATGCCGAATACACCCATGGAGGCATACGGCATAGCCCGCGCCACCATCCCCGAGTACAACGAATCAATGGTCTCTTATCGTTCACGCACCCACGAACGCGACGGCCCTTTTGGATGGAAGCCCAAGGACAACGCCTTCAAGATGGCCGATGCGATTTTGAAGCCTTCCATACGGGTGCTCGCAGCCGATGCGTTCAAAAAAACGGGGCTCTCCATCAAGGCACACGCCATCAAGATGTCTCCTGAACTGGCGAGAGTTTATAAAGAGTTGGCGGCAAAGTCAGTGATAGAGTTAAAAGGAAAGAAAGTTTCCGCACCCCACGAGGCCGCTTTGCGCAACAAGCTCCTACAGGTCGCGGGCGGTGCGCTCTACACGAACGAAGCCGGGGAAGAACGCTCGCACCAGCTCATAACCGTCAAGGATCGCACCGACGGGATCGTTGCGTTAACGCAACACAACAAGCGGAAAGTGGTCGTACTGGTGCCATATACTATACAAGTAGACTATGTTGTGAAAGAGTTACGCTTGCGCGGGTTATCGGTCCTGGCCATGCCTAAGAAGCCTAAGGACCGCGCGAACGCAATCGATGCCTTTCAAAGCCTTGCCGATCCTCGCGTGCTTGTCGCCGATCCTCGCACCCTTGCCCATGGCGTCGAGTTGACCCGTGCGTCCATCTTAGTGTTTTATTTACCCGTTGATAGTAATGAGTTGTACCAGCAAGCCATTGGCCGTCTCGTCCGCCGTGGCCAAACTCAAGACGTAGATGTATACCAGTTCAGCGGAACAAAACTAGAGACGGCGATTTATACCCGTCTTACCCACCGCCAATCATTGCAGGGGCTTCTGTTGGAGGCTCTTGTATAGGAGCCCCCCATGTCAGCACCACAGCCGGAATTTACCATGAAAGAACTTGTCGCCGCATGGCGTCATGTCGAGACTTCGCTCAAGGCGAAGAAAAAGGCCTACGAAAACTCCGTTAAAGAAGAGAAGGCAATGATCGAAGTGCTTGAACAAGAAATCATGTCTCTTCTCGATCAACAGCAAACGAACGGCGTGACGCTTCGCCGCGCGAAAGATAACCCCGACGACATCGGCGGCACGGTCTATATGACGCACCTGATGCGCCCCCGCGTCGAAGACAAACAGCGTTTTTTCACCTATATCCTCGACAGTGGCAGCACTGATCTTCTTACCGCGAAAGTCGCGACCGACGCGGTGCGAGCCTATTTGACCGAACACGAGGCCCCACCTCCAGGGGTGACTATCGACACGGTGCGGAACCTGAACTTCCGAGCGGCCAAATAAACCCCTACCCATCGGCAACGGAGTGAGGCATCATCGCACTCCGTTGCCTTCACTCCCCCCCACCCCCCCAGCCCCCACGCGGAGGATTTATGTCCAAGCAACAGATACCGGCGTACCTCAAAAAATACTCGCAACACTCTATTCTGGCACAAGCGAGCATTGCGGGCACGTCGTCGTTTCCAAAGATCAGCCTTGCCAAGGACCGGTTCACATTTACCAGCGACGAAGGCGAAGAAATATTTCTCAATGCAGAGTACTTGGACTTTCTGATTTTCGATGCGAACCCCAACATATCGAAGGCGTGGTTTGAAAAGGCCTACGTTCCAGGCGTGACCGAAGCGCCTGGGTGCTGGAGCGACAATGGTGTTGCCCCGTCACTCGATGCACAACAGCCACAATCGCATTTCTGCCATTCTTGCCCCAAGAACGTTTGGGGATCGGCAACGTCGAAGATGACCGGCAAGGGTATCAAGGCTTGCACCGACTTCAAAAAAATCGCCATCTATATCATCATGGACGCTTACGAAGGCCCCGCCCAGCTCCGCATTCCCCCGGCATCGCTGGGCGCATGGCGTGCGTATATCGAGGGCTTGCGCAAGTTCGACGTTGGCACCGGCAAGCGAGGTCTGGAGCCATTCATGGTGGTGACGCGGGCAACGTGGCGGGCCGGTGCAAATGGTCTCCTCGGGTTCGACCGCGAAGATTTCGCACCGGAGGAGCTTATCGACGTTGTGATGGAAGAGCGTGAAAAGCAAGTGCATCTGCCGTGGATCGGCACCGATACTCGCGCGCTCGAACTGCGGAGCGACACCCACACCGCAAAGGCCTTACCGGTACCGGAAACTAAAGCACCGGTCGCCGCCGTTGTCGATGCGGACTATGAAGATGTGGATGAGGAAGAGGAAGGGGGGCCTGTCGAGGCTCCAGCACCTAAAGAGCCCGAGAAGCCGACGCGGAAGTATGCCCGCGCGCCTAAGACCGCGCCGGATGCCGTGAAGGAACCCGCCAAGGCGGGCCTCTCCGCACCGGTCAAAATGAGCGCGCTGGACATGGCTCGCCAAAAGGCCGCTAGCCGCGCTTCAGCTTAAGTATAAGCCGACCCTTGGGTGCGATATGTACGACTCCGCTTTCTATGGCGAGTTTTTCGACGTTCTCCATCATCGCGCCCAAGGGTTCCGGTGCCTCGGCCTGCTCAATCCGGGCGGGGTCGGGATGCGGCAGAAATGGGCGCGCGATGGGGAGCAATTCCTGGCCCTCGTCGAGAAGTACAAGACCTACCCCCATGGCGTCTACCACACCCCCGGTGTCTTTAACGCACAGGACCGCAGGAAAAGCGCGGCGGGCCTGTTCGGAACTCTCTTCGGTGAACTGGATGTGCGGCCTGAAGTTCCCGGCAAATATAAAACATTCGACGAAGCTCTTGCGGGCCTCAAGCGGATCGAGGCGGTTTACGGCAAGGCCTTCGTCCTGCATTCCGGGCGCGGGTACCATGCCTATTGGCAGTTGGACCGCCTCTACACGGCGTCCGAATGGCTCCCGCTAGCACAAGGGTTGAAGGCGGAAGCACAGCGCTTGGGTGTCTTGTTGGAGCCGGAGCGCGTAGCCGATGCGTCCAGCTTGATGCGCTTGCCGGGCACCCTCAATCCCAAGGTGAACCGTAACGCCGAGTTTATCGACCTTGGAGACCGTCTCTTGAGTCCGGACCGCTTTCCTCGCGCGGTATCCGCACCCGTGGTGCCCGCAGACACAGTGAAGGCCGACATGGCGCGCATCCGCGCCATGTGCCCCCTGGTCGAGGCGTTTGCGACTGGCACGCCGTTGCCGGAGCCTTCATGGCGGGGGCTCGCCACGGTCTTCAAACACGTTGAGGGCGGCGAAGAGGCGTTCCACGAGTATAGCCGTCTCGATCCCCGCTACGATCAAGCCGAGACGCAAGGCAAACTCGATAACGCGAAGTGGGTGCAGGGGTGCGAGAAGTTTTCCGAAGTCGAGGGAAGTCCTTGCGCCGGATGCCAGTTCAAGGACTTGCACACCAATCCCATCAAAGTCGCCACCACACCCCCGGACGCACCGTTTCTACCGGACGGCTATACCTTCGATGGAGGGTCGATCCGGCGCGGCAAGTCCACGGTCTGCACCCATCCGATATGGGTGTCTTCGAGCTTCATGGATGGAAACAAGGGGCTATCCCTGGAGTTTTCATACATCCTTCCCAGCTCCCGCGAAACGCTCACGCGCGTCGTGCCTAACGCTCATCGCAACGACCCCAAGACGCTTGGCGAGTTTTGCTATGCCCGCCCCGGTATGTTGTGGGTAGAGTACGTTGACGCTTCCATAAAAACTTACGCCGCACAGAGGACAAAAGAGGGCAAAAACGTGAATAGTCAGATATTCGACAGGTTTGGATACCACAAGGGTACCCCCTTGGGAGATGTGTTCGTGATTGGCCACGAGGCCATAAATAAAGGCGGCGTGGACAGGATCAAGGTCATTGCCGAGATCGAGCCCTACGCCAGGGCCATGGACACCAACGGGCGTGAGGGCTTGGATAGCTACGACCGGTGGGCACCGCTGATGAAGGCGTACCTGGACGATCCCCACGTGCATTTTGGCGCGAAGATCGCCGTGATGCTGTCCTTTGCCACACCCCTTCTCAGTCTGGCGGAAGTGAGCGGGATCAAAGGGTTTTTCGTATCGCTTGCCGGAACGTCCGGCATGGGCAAGACAACCGCGTTGCGCGCCGTCGCTTCGGTGTGGGGTGCGTTCGATGGGTATGCCGTTGGGGGCGACACGAGCCCGGCGGCGCTGTGGGCTCGCATGGGGCGCTTCAACAACCTTCCGCTGGTCCTCGACGAGGTGCACCGCTCGCCCATGATGCAAGACCCCGTTGCCCTCCAGAACGTTGTCATTGCCGTTGGGACGGGCATGCCCCCCGAGCGCCAAACCCAGAACAACACGGCGCGCGAGCGGCAAAACTTCCAGCTCATGGCGTTCGGTGCGACGAACCAGTTGTTGCGACCCATCTTGCGAGACCACCCCAATGCCGACGCCGCCGCTGGTGCCGAACAGCGCTTGATCGAGTTCGAGTTCACCCCGATACCGGGAATGGAGCCCAAGGCTTCCTACGAAGACTTGGGAAAGGAGGCGAGTATCGCGGGGGTCATTTGGATGGAGTACCTTATGCAGCCCGAGAAGATCGCCGAAGCGAAGAGGTTTATCAACCGGCAGCGCGCCGACGTGAAAGCTCACGAGCGGTTCCTATCGCTACTCATGAACCTTCTGTACTTCGTACAACGAGAGTGTGCCGAAGCGGGGATAATGGTGTTCCCCGAGGGGCCCATCGTCCAGTTCGAGGCCTATTGCCAAGAAGTCTATGCCGACACCGCGAAGTTTTCGGACATCCCCCAGACCGCGAAGCTTATTGCGGACTACGTGACGAGCGAACGAGGCAATATTATTCAGTTCGAGCATTTCCCAAACAGCGACAAGAAGCGGTATGGTGGCATGGGACAACCGACGTACCTGGAAGCCATCGCCCCTAAGTTCACCGGGCTTCCAAATGTCCCTTCGCACATCGCCTATGTCGAAAGCGAGCGGCTGTACCTTATAAACCCGGTGCAATTTAGAAACTACGTTCGTGCAAAGACGGGCCGGAACCAACAGCGGAACGCGGCACACCCCCTGATACGAGCCGGATCGATAAAGATGAGGCTCGCCAAAATCTACCCCTACGACGCCACTAGCGTCGAGTTCTTTTGCATCCATGAAGATGCGCTCAAGACTTGGGGGTAATGTCGATCACGCTGCGCTCGAACGCTTCGAACCGTGCCAAGAGCGGCGTCATGTCCTTGACGACCTTCCGGCGCAGAGCGTTCTCCTCCGTCTTCACGAAGGTAGCGAGACCGATCTGAGCGGCGGCGATCTGGCGTCCGATCTCTTTTTCCGTAAGCAAAGCCGTGGGCTTCAAAAGCACGGCCTTCAACACCTTCAACGAAAGCGCGGCAACCTCGAATTTCTCGTGGGCTAGTACGTCATCATCGGTACATATCGCATCCGATGCAACTTTGGGAGCTGTTCTTCGAGACGTGCTCCAATGTCCGTGCGATACATCGGGGAGTTCGGCAGCACCAGCCCCTTCAGGTTCTTGTAGGCCGACGCCATGCTCTTCCGCACCGTCGTCCCATGCCCCGTCACTATGCATACGTAGTCTCCCGCAGTTACCCATTGCCCCTTCGCACCCTTCATCATTTGGGCGGGATGGTGGTGCTTGTTCTCGCTATCAAACCCGAAAACAGGTATGCCTGTCACCTCTTTTCGAGTGATGTGAGAGTATGGATAGTCGGGAATGGTCATCACGACGCCAGTGCACACTGTGTTCTTTTTGAAGTCCGGCACCCGTGCGGTGGCGAACGCCGTCACGAAGTCTCCCACCATAAGGCTAAGTTGAAGGTTGAACGTAGGCCAGCCAGGGCGCACCGTAAACTCCAATGGGTATGGAGTGCCATCGTCGGCGATGATGGTATTGACGTCAAAATATCCGGTATACCCGTTCGCCTTCAAGAGCGGCACGAAGGGAAGCAGCACGTCTTCGGCCAGCTTCGATTTCGACACCACGTGGAGACAGGTGCCTTGCTCGCCCGTCGCGGGGCCGATCTCACCGTTCATGAGTTTCTTGAACTCAAAGTTCTCATGGTAGCCGCCGACAAAGCTTTCCCCGTCGAACCAGCCGCCCACCGCCGTCTCGATGCCGGGGATGAAGTCTTGCACCAGCATCTTGCCCTTGATCTTGCCGAGCTTGTCCCATCGCGTCAGCATGTATATCAAGTCCTCGGGGGTCTTCGAGACGTAGGACAAGGCCTTGTCGTCGCTGTTGAAGGGCTTGCACACGAAGCGCCGGTCGTGCTTTTTTACATAGGCGATGGCCTGCTCGCACGTATCGAAAATCCGGTAGGGCACCACGGGCACCCCATACTTCATCATGAGGTCTTGCCCAAGGCCCCTGTCGTGCTCCCACGTGGCGTGTGCCTTGTTGGGGCCGATCCACACGGCCTTGCATCCTTCGTCGGCGCGGCATGCCTCCAGCGCGCTCATGAGCTTCACGTTGTCGGTGAGGAAGATCACATCGGCCCATCGATGGTGCGGCTGGATGGAGCGCACGCGCGGCACCGCATTCTCCCCGATACGCCTCCACTTGGGGTCGTCCACGATAAAGTGCTTGACTTCATGGCCGAGGGCTTGCGCGCGCACGGCCAAGTCGCATGCTTCACCGAAGTAGTCTACTATAAGTAGTTTCACTGTATGTCATCCCACTTGAAACTGTTCGGGCTTTGCAGGCTCGGGTTTTGCGCGCGCGGTGGGGCAAGCTCGACATCCTCCCACTTGTAGGTGCCCGCCTTGATCTTGTCGCGGCGCTCGTTCCGAACCTTCTTCTTCGCGGCTAGCCGGTCGCGCCGTGCTTGCCCCCGCGCGTCCCTCTCGGGGTCGGTCAGATAGGTCGGTGCACTGCGGATACCGGCGATGCGCTCGGTCATGTTGATCTTGGAGCCTTCGTACTTCCGGTCGCCAGCGGTGCGCACCGAGATAGGCGTCACGGTCTCCAGCATGCGCTTGGCTACGTCCTGGACCTGCTTCATGGTGGGGTCGATGGGCGAGCGGATGGGGTCGTTCCGGTAGTCCTTGTTGCGCGCAAGGTCGATGACCGTCTGGAGGAACGGGTTCAGCTTGTTGATCCCTTCCTGCACCGCGTCCCGGTTGTAGCCGATGATGTCCTTCTCATAGCCTGGGAGCAGCGCACGCTCGGGCGCGCCCCTGTCCGTGACGCCCCCCGTCTTCGGTGCGACGGCATCGCGCGCGTCCTTGATGGTCTCACCCGAACCGAGAAGCACCTGATAGGTCTGTCCGATGGCTCCGAGGCCGATCACCGTTGCGATTGTATAGGCGCTGCGCTGAGATAACTCTTGCCGTTGGCCGGTCGTTGCGGTCTTCGCCGTGGCGCGGGCGAGGTCGAACGCACCTTGTCCGAAGAGCCGGATGGTGCCCGTCGTCCAACCGGTCGAGGTGAGGAGGACGTTCAAGCTTTGCTTGGCCGTGTTATTCCAGAAGATGTTTCCTTGAGCGAGCTCGCCAAACTGATCGTCGATAACGTCGGCCGTGTGCTGCGCGAACTCGATCTGCTTCTCCATGGACGCCGTGGGGTTGCGCTCCAGGTAGTCGCTCATCCGCACTTGCCACGCACCCACTTTAAGACGTGGGATGTAGTGGTAGAACAGCGGTTGTGCCACGGTCTCGATGGTGCGAGCGGCCAGCTCGTAGGTCGCCTTGATGCTCTCTTTGCCGGTGCGCAGGGCGGCCTTGCCGACCCCTCCAGGCGTCATCGTGTCCGGCGTGAGCGCGCTCTTGAACGCGTGCGCGGTGGCACGGGCTTCGTTCCCGAGGCTGCCGCGCTTGAAGGATGTCCAGAAGTCCCCTACCGCCGTGGTCTTATAGATGTCGTCGAGGCCCTTGACGGTAAGGCCGGTCTTGGCGAGCAGGCCCGCCATTTGCTGGCTCTTGGCCGTGTTCAAATGTCCGAGCTGGCCAGGCTTCAGGTAGACGTTCATGAGCTTGTCGCCAGCACGGTAGTAATTGACGAACGCGGCGGGGGCCTTGGCCAACGACTTCGCGGCACCGGCGATGTCTCCACGCGCGGCTTTGGTGACGCCCATGCCGATCTCGGCCAGGAAGGCTTCCTTCGTCATGGTGACGGCGTGAAAGCCGGAGAGCCCGAGCTTCATGGACGTGCTGAAGTTCGTGATGCGTTGAATGCCCTGATAGAGATTGCCATAGTCCTCGCTGATGCCAGCGAAGCCCCGGCTTACCCAGTTGTTGTAAACACGGGCGAAGTCTTCGGAGGCATAGGCCTGGGTGCCCGAGCGGGCGGTGCCGTCAAGGAGCCGCGCACCGACGGGAAGGTCGCGGCCTGCCTTGAGGTATCGCACGTGGCCGAGGTTCTTGGCCTCTTGAAGGACGAATGCCCGGTCGAGGAAGCCGCGCATGGAGGCCATGTACTTCATGGTGATCTCGATGGGGTCGGTGGTGAGGGGGGTAAGGCCGCGCTCGATGCCCTCGTCGTAGGTCATGATCCGGCGCTGTTTCAGGTACGTGCCCGCGCGGATGACGCCTTGCGCCGCGATCTTGTCTTTCCACAAGTTCGGCAAGTAGTCGTTCATGAACTGTTGCATCGTAAAGCGGGGAAGCGATGCCATCTCCTTCTCATACCCCGCGTAGACGGCTTTCAGATCGTCCACGAGGTCTTTGTATTGGGGGTCGATCTTGCCCTTCCTGCCCCCTGTTTGGATGTAATGCAGCATCTCCAGCCGATCCGGCTCGGGCAACCGGTTGATGTCCTTCCGGGATGTCTCGAACTTCTCGGCGTTCACGTGGATGTTGCGCAAGCCCTCTCCCACCTGGGAGCGGATGACTTGGGCTGCTTTGCGACTGACCCCGGATACCGTGGACGGCGATGCGATCTTCTGCACCGCGTCCCATGCACGGAGCGCCATGGAGCCTTTGGGGGCAGGCTGTGGCACGGGGGGTATCTTGCCCGCCGGGAGCTTGCCCCCACGAGGGCCGCGCGGCTGGGGGATGCCCGAGGTGCCGCCCGCGCGGGCTTGCTGTTGCTGGGTGGGCAATGGAGAACCTGCGGCGATGGATTGGCGGGCGTCGGGTGCCGGGACGATGCGGTCTTGCCGGGGGAGCCTTGCCAGCGCGTCCATGCCCTCGGTCACGGGCATCTTGTCCACGAGCCAATACTTGCGGATGGTCGAGGCATCGTCGGAGCCGAACATCCGGTTGAGGTCTTTGTCCGGTAGCTTGGCGATCTCGGGGTTGGTATCGAGCTGGTTGCGGATGATATCCGGGTCCATGCCCTTGCCCCGCGTCTCGTTCGGGAAGTACGGTGACAGGGCAACCTTGTCTCCTTTACGCACCCACACGAGGGGTTGGTCCGGCACCCCGAGGGGTGTCAAACCTTTCGGGGGTTGGCCAATCTCACGCCCATAGAGATCGAGATGCTGGTCGAACTTCTCGGGGCTCTTCCGCTTCAGCCCCTCGTTCACATCGATCATCCCGTTGCGCTTATCGAACTCGGCAAGGTACTTTTTATAGAACACGTCCTTGGATACGAACTCTCCAACCTTGCCCCCCGTCAAGTCCATGTAGGCCTGGGTGTGGGCATTGGCATAGGGTCGCGACGTGTCCACCGGCTTGCCGGGTGTCTGGTAGCGGAACAAGTATTGCGACACGTCGTTGTAGTATTGCTTCGTTTGGGAGTCGAGATACTTCAACGATCCTGATTTCTCCAGCGCCGTCTTCAGGCTGTTGGGGTCGCGGGCGTTCGCACCTTCCATGGCATACGTGGGCAGCTCGCCAAGGCGCTCACGCTCGGGTGCGTGGGCGTAGTCGGCGATGGCACGGGTCTTCTCTTCCGCGCTCATCTCCTTGAAGCCGGGGATCGCTTCCCTTGCGTTGAACCCTTCACGAGGCGGACGCGTGTACACCCGAGCGGCGGTCACGCCCTTTGCCACCGGACCGGGATTGGAGACGGGCTCGCTCTTCGTGGCTTGGCGCACCTGCATCGCGGCCATCTGCTCGGCTTGCTTCGATCCTTGTGCCGCGTTGGCTTCGGCGCGCGTCTGTTTCTGTGCCTCCGTCAGCTCGGTCTTGAGGGACTTGAACTCGACATTGAAGCTGTCCTTCAGCTCTTTGACGCGGGCCTTGAGGTCCGCCCCCTTGAAGTTGGCCTCGGCGCGCTCGATGCCCCGCTCCATCTTCTTCGTGACGCGGGCGATGTCCTTGTTCACGTCGGCTGTGCCACGGGCTTGTTGTTGCTGTACGAGCTGTTTGCCTCCAACGGGAACGCTCTCGCTATACTGCGCAAGCCGGGCCTTGGTCTCCTGACTCCCGCCGAACTTGGAGGCTTTGATCGTGGCGATCTCTTGCGGGGTTTGTTGCTGGGCTGCGATCTCTTCGGGCGAAGCCATGTAGGAGGGCCGTTCGGGCACCGGGGGTGCTTTGGGGATAGCCTTTACCAGCTCTTCGTTCGGGATAGGTGCACTCTCTTCGTACCCCATCATGCGCTTCAAGTCTTCAGCGGATAGGGTAGGGCGCTCCTGGGGCTTGGACCCGAACGCGGCGCTCGCGCGGTTGCCCGCGACTTCGCCGGTCTTGCCGATGGCCGCACCGAAAGCCGCACCGGACGCCGTGCCTTCAGCGCGCCCGAAGATGTCGCCAAAGTCCGGCTCCACCTGTCCCGCGTACCCCCCAACGCCGCCAAGCACCGCACCTCCGGCGAGCCCTCCGGCGCGCAAGGCCTTCTGTGTGGACATAAGAGCGGAGACGGGGCCTCCCGTGTTCGACAGCACCTTCACGGCGTCCGGTGCGTTCTCGGCCGCGCTGCCATAGTATTGCTGAAGGGCGCGGCGCATGGCGTTGCCTTCGGGGCTATCGTTCGAGAGGCCTTCAGCGGCGGTGCGCAAGTAGGGGAAGATGCCCATCATATCGAGGATGGAGCGCATGTTGCGGTCCTGTCCCGCGCCAAGGCTGTCGTCCACGGCCTCCTTCGCTTCACGTCCTGGCAAGTCGTTGTAATAGGCAGGCATCGCCCCGCTCGCGGGGGCCTTGTCCCGCAGAGACTTGCCAGCGACCGCGCCAAGGAACGTGTCCGTGTTCTTGCCCATGATGTCGGGTGTACCGGCGAACGAGCGCACCATGGCGCTGTGGTCGTTCTCGGTCGCGAACCCCGGACGTGCGGGGGTCTTCGTCTTTTCGGTGACGTTGGGGTCGTTGTCGGTACCTATGTCTTCCCACTTAAACGAGAATGTCTCTTTACCCACAACATTACTCCGTCTCGAAACCGTCCTTGGTGATAGTGACAGATTTCCCCGAGGGAAGCTTTACTTTTGTGCCGATGACGTTCGGGTTGCCGCGCCACTCTTTGCTCTTCGAAGACAGGTATGCGCGGTCCTGGTCGCTGAAAGCTTTCGATGCCGCCGCGCGCCGGTCGTTGAAATTCTTCTCCGCGCTCTGCACCTGAGCGGGCGTGGCATCGGGCGATGTCTCCGCCCTGAAGAAAGCGCGGTCGTTCTGACCTTGCTGGCCTTGACTGAAGCGCCGGTCCTGACCCTGTTCGCGCGTGTCGAGGCGGCGATCCTGTCCGGCTTGGCCGTCATGGAACCGCGAGTTCCGGCTTTCCCCTTCCTCTTCCCGGAGATCGAGGCCTCGGTTGCGGGCCTCCAACCCCCCCTGTTTGTAGTCGAGGTTGCCTTGCACCGACATGAATTTTTGCAACTGGTGCAGGGCCATCATCTTCTGTTGCGCCGGGATCGGAGCCGTGAGGATGGACTTATAAATGTCCATGGGGTTTTGAGGGGTGGGGCGGGCCGGTGCGGGAGCTGGCGGCATCTGCGGTGCCTGGGGAATTGGTGGAGACGCCATCGCACCCATGCCGGGGATCGCACCCATGCCTTGGGGTGTGCCGCCTTGGGGTACGGCGTTCGTCATGGCTGTGGGAATGTCGCCATTGGGGCCACCTCCCTGAGGGGTAACTTGCGCTGTTGGCACCCCTGGAAAGCCGGGACCGGCTGGAGCTTGGGGAGCGCCGGGAAGAGGCGGAGCGCTGTTTGGCGCACCGTTCAAGGATTGAAGCAGCGATTGCAGAACCAAGTTATCGGCTGCGCCCGTGTCTTGCTGGCCTCTACCTCTTCCCGAACGTCCGTTCTTCGCGATCTGAGACTTCAGAAGCTCATCGCGCAACGGGGACAACCTCTTGCCTTCATCGAGATTGAACTGTTTCTGTGCCGTCTCTGTTAGCTCTTTATCGGTGTCGACATACCCCTTGGGAGCAGCGGCGAAAATCTGTGCTAGGTTCATTGCTCACTCCTTACAGTGCAAACAGTTTAGCGCCGACGCCAAGAGCGGAACCGATGCCGTTACCGAACGCCTGGTCGGCCGCATCCTGGGCTTTACCCGCATTAATCGAGTTCGTCGCTTGAGCGTTGGCGTTCTGACCATAAGACAGGTAGTCTTTGATCTGGCCTTGCGGGATGGTCGTGAGGAGCTGGAGCAACGAGTTAAGGTCGTTGTTGACCCCCGTTTGTGTGGAGTATGGAAGGGATGCGCCCTCGCTAAGCTGGCGTGCACCGGACGCGCCGAGGTTCGCCCCAGCTTGATCAAGCGATGTCCCTTGACCCGCGAGTGTGGCTGCCGTGCCCGCCGCCGTGTGCTCACGTCCGACGATCCTATCGAGCCAATCGAGCCCGAAGTTCTTGTCCGCTTCGTTCGCCACGCCCGCACCGAACGGAGACGTGCCGATGCCGAGGCTTGCGTTGCGGGCTCCCACGGTGTCGTCGAGCCGTTGCTGTTCACGGTTGCGCAACTGGTTCTGCGGATCGAACCCATCGTTCAGAGCTTGGCTCGCGCGATTGAAAAACTGCGGAGCCTGGGAGGTGAGGTCCGCCCCCGTGCTTATGTTTTGGTGCCCTTGTGCGATCCCCGCCTGTCCCGCAACTTCCGCCCCTTGTACCGCTTGCCCGGCATATGGATTGTTTGCCTGCTTGTCGTAGGCTCCCTGGTAGTAAGGTTGATATTTGGACAAGCCCTGGATGCCCTGGAAAGCACCTTGTGCCGCCGCGCCTTGGTTCGGGTCGAGCGGAACGTCGGGAACATTGCTATCACCCATCGATCAAATCCTTTACGAACGACGCCTCGTATGTGGAATACCCAAGACGAAGCATAAGAGCCGTGACACGCTTCTGTCTCCAAGGTATAAAGAACTGCACTCTAACTGCTTTCATCACTCTAGCGAGGAGTGCGATCTCCTTGATAAGCTTTGCTCCCGTATGTCCTTTGCGATATTCTGGGAGCAAGTATAGCTGATTGCATACTGCAACGACATCATTATTAATGAACGAACTACGACTAAGGATAAAGCAAGCATAACCAACCAGACGCTCACCGTCAAAGACGCCAATAAGGCCCATATGGCCAGCGTCTTCAGCGCGGAGAAAATAACCCCAATCCACCATGAGAGGCCGCGTCTTTGCGTAGACGGAGGTTTCACGATAGTGCCCTTCCGTGAGTGCAGCCACTTGTTCGACGTGGCGGGCCAAGCGGATTGGAGTTATGTCCATTAGCGAAGAACTCCTTTATCGGGCTTCGCGTTGCCGTCTTTACCCACGGCAACGCCAGTGCGCGTCGTGCGGTCGTCGACGCTTGCTTTCGACTGGATCGTGCGCGATGGATCGCCCGCGCCGTCCGGCTGGGCTGAAGTCAATGAGCCGTAAAGTGTGTGGATCGTCCCGCCGACGATGCCCGCCTCGGACGACTTACGGGTCTTTGCAGGCGAATGGGGCTTAGTGGGTTTGGCCATTTCATGCTCCTGGGTTGTTTGTTTTAGAGTACGTCAAGGGTAAATAGAGTACAAGGTTAATTGTAAAATTCCTCAATAACGATAAGCCCGGAACCGCCGTTGCCTCCAGGACTGGCGCCTGCCGGACCTCCGTTGCCCCCCGCGCCAATTACATAGGCTAATGCCGTAGGGTTGCTGACATAAAACTGAACGTACTCGCCAGCACCACCGCCACCACCCGAACCGAAGCCAGTACCACTCAAAGAAGTGCCCGACCCACCAGCTCCCGTATTAGCTGGGGCGGCCAGTCCCGGCTGAGCTTGCTGTGAGACCCCTGGCGCGCCCCCAAGAGGATTACCGCCGCCATTACCACCACCAAACCCCGACGCTGTACCGTTATTATACTGTCCCCCACCGCCGCGACCTCCAGGTAGCCTCACAATAAGGGTACCTGTCCCGTTAACTCCTCCTGTCCCGCCCGTGCCGCCAAAGCCCCCTCCAACACCTCCACCGGCAGCGCCGAGCGCTGTCCAGCTTCCGAGCGATGAACTCGATCCTGAAGCACCATTGTTCGTGATATTAGCCGCACCGCCCCCGCCTCCAGCGGACATGGTAACTTTCCAGCGGACTACGCCTGCCGCTGGAGTGGCGGTGCCGCTACCAGTGAGAAACGTTTGAACCGTTGGGTTCGGTGCAGCGGCATTGCGAGTATACTGAATGACTTGCCAGTTACCCGAATTGAGGTACATCGCTTGCGCGGTGTCTCCGGCAGCCGTCGTAATGTTGGCCGCACCGGGCAAGATGAGCGACGTGGCGTTCTGGGTAAGAACAAGCGCACCCGTGAACTTCAGGTAGTAGACTGGGGTGTCCGTTGTCGCCGTCGACCCAAACGACGTGACCGTCGTCGTGCCTGAAATAGACATGTTGTGGGTGTTGATCGTGCCCAAGTCGGTTGTGGCGGCGCTGGCAAGTGTTGTCTGTGGGCCGATGAGCGACAGGTTGTTCGTGATGAGCGTGTACGTCGAGCCGTTGAAGACGGCCTGCACCAACGCACCGGATACGATCTCGCCACCTGTTAGGGCCACACTTCCCGAGGGCGTGAGCTTCGTCACCGCCGTCGCTGCCGTACCATTGAAGGCAAGGGTCGTCGCACCCGTATTCGTCAAGCCCGCAATGAAGACGACAACCGGCTTGCCGCTAAGAGCGAAGCCCGCTGGAACGACCCCCGTCGCCACGGCTTGGGCGTTGGCCGTCCCCGCCGACGTGCCCGCCGTGAAGATTTGGCTACCGCCTTGCGAAGCCGATAGCGGCACCGTGAGGCCAGTGATCGCCGTGATGGTCGAGTTGACGCCCGCCCCTACCGAGTTCGCATTGACCTGACTAGCTATATAGTTATAGTTAGCCATGACCTGGGTTGCATCGGCAACCGAGCCGTTCGTAAAGTTGTAGGGCAAGCTGCCTACAATCTGAGCTTGCGCCGGTACTGAAAACAGTAGTGCTGCAAGTAGTGCTCTTATAGCCTTCATTGCATCAAAAACTCCAAGTCTTCCACGGTCGCGTTAAGCACACCGATACGGAAGGGTTGCGAACAAGGGCCTGTCCCTACGAAAAAGGCCCGCTTGTATACGACGGGGATGTCGTAATCCAGTCGCCGGGGGGCATAGTTTTGGCTGACCCCTAGCCAGTTCGAGGCTCCCCATAGGAACGATCCCCAGACCGTGGGTTGGCCCGTACCCTTCACCGTCGCGGTACTGAGCACCGAGGCTTGCTCGTCTAGAACGCTGAAAGTGTATGTATCCATGTTATTCAGCGCCATATCGAGGGTCGCTTCGATCAGCGCGCTCTCGCTGTTACCCCTATTATCCGGCACCAGGGGGGTTCCGAAAGCGAACTGCAAAGGCACCCCATTCTCCGTATAGGTGTTTGTCGCACCGGGGATTGCGTTCGATTGCCATAACCCCCCAGGTATCCCGAGAGGGGTTGCGATGAAGCTGGACTGGTACGGGCTGATGAGGGATGCCGGAAACGTATGAGGTCCGCTCCACGTCTTGCGGGAAAAGTGATAGAAGTATTCTTGAGCGGTGTTGGTAAGGGCATTTTGCAGAGACACCCGCAGCACGTCCGAGGAATAGGCCAGCACCGTGCGCGAAGGGGTGGTCAGATAGAAAAAAGGAAGTGTGACCCCCTGCCCGGCGAACCCGATGGGGTCCGAAATTTGAGCTTGATATGAGATCGTGCGAAGGCCATCGGGCGCTACGAAGACAAGGCCTCCAGGATATCCCGTAACGGAGTTTTGGTTGTAGGTGCCCGTCTGCACGTTCAACTGGTTAAGTTGTAGTGGGGCCGATGTCGAGGTTGCATCCCCAGTGATTTGATAGAGGGACGCCGTGCCGATGAACGCGATAAGAGATTGGATGATACCCCCGCTTAGGGCATTCAGGGGTAGCCCTACGAGCGCGGTGATTGGCTGGTTCGAGCCCACGGCCCCAAGGGTGAGCACGTTCGTGGCAAAGCTTACGTTAGCGGGGTTGAGCACGTCCGAAAATACGATGAAGTTGCCAGCGGCGAAATAGCAACGGTTGCTAAACTGCGCTACCACTGTCGGTTTGCCCGTCGCCACGCTAAAAGCCGTTACGCCCCCTGTAAGGTTGCCCGCGCTCCAGGCGGGAGCACCAGGGTTCGAAATGTCAAGAGTGCCGAAGTAGAACCCGCCAACAGCGTTGAAGCCCGGGTGAGTGATAATGATCTTCGAACCGATCTGCGCAAGCGTGGGCGGCGTCCACGCTCCTGAAGATGCGGGAGAGGCCGGAGTGTTTGCGGCTGTGGTGCCGGACACGGCGATGAACAATCCCGTCGGGATATCATAGACGAAGGGTTCATCGTTACCGGCATTTCGCAGGGATGAGATCATCCCATAGACGCGACTACCGATGACTTGCATAAGCGAGATGAAGCCGGGGGTGTTGAATGCCGGAAACGCGGTCAGCCTGGCCGCTGCGGGGCGGCACTGCCAAATGCCGTTGGCTCCTGGGAACGGGATGAGGTTCGAAAGCGTGCCCATTGCACCAGGAAAAGCACGGCCCGCGTCGGGGCTATCAGTGAGGCCCGCTGGCACAATCGTGAATACTTTCGACCGGTTGAGGGCCATTAGAAGCCCCCTATGGCCTTGGTGTTTTTCAACCGACCCGAGCCTGAGCCAAAGCGGCGGCGGTCGAGGCTTACAGTCTGCGCATAGCTCGCGTCGTCTCGCTGTGAAATGAGCCAACGCCGCAAGATGTCCATGGCCATGGCCTTGAACTCGGCCATGCGGCTGTCGCTCGTCAGTGCCATCAGCTCGGCGGAAAGCTCTTTGATGAGATACTCCTGTTCGGGAAACCAGGGTACCACAAGAGATGCTTCAGGGGTGGCGATGTCGGGCATCAAACGGATGTACCGGATGTTCAAGGTGTACCCCGTATTCCCTATCGGCCACAAGCGCACCGTTGCGGGGGAAGTGCTATCATTAATGTTGTAGTAAAGCAGTTGCCCGTAAAACCCCGCCTGGAATGGCAGCGCGTCGAAGTCCTCGGCGGGCATCTCGATCAGGGTGTTGGGAGTGCCTTGGTCATAATAAAAAAACCCATTACGCTGCACCCGTAAATGATCGGCGGCAAGGTTGTAATAGGCAAACCCGGTCGCAATGTCGATGCCGGACGGGATGGCGCTACTAAAACGAAAGAGGCCGCGAGCGGCCTCCATGTCGTTGATACGTGCAAGGTTCGCCAGAATGACGTTAAGAAGCTGTCCGGCCTGGGTGAGGTACTTTGGGCACCGAGCCGTCTGACACGCTAGGTTTACGATCTGCGCGGATGTGAGGGCCAACGATACTCTCCAACACTGACTTACGGTTCCGTAGACGTTCGATAGTCGTCTTGAGAGCGTTCTGATTGACTTCCACGTTTTGAAGTTCTGTCTGATCTCTCGGTGTAAATTTCACCTTACCGGGTTTCCCGCTCGCCGTCCATGCATCTTGTTTCTGCTTCGTGATGCGGGCTATGTCTTCGGGCAAGTGGATGTACATGCGCTCGGCGTGCTCAAGTTCGATCTCGATGCGTGCGAGGTCGTTTACCGCGCGAGCTCGTTCGACCGTGGCAAGGATTTTGTCGATGGTGCCGTTGATGGTTTCGAGCGATGCATCCGCGTCGAAGTGGGTCTGCACCACGACGTTGTTCTGGTTGTCCTTGGTGCCGTCAAGGTTGAACGAAAACGAATAGCCGAGAAGACGGCCTGGAGTGGCTGCTGCGGTCATTTAAAACTGCCTTGAAAGGTTGATGGTTGGAACCTGGTGTAGGTTCGCCATGTTGAGCTGGGTGTTCGTCGGACGGCGGTAGTCGTTGCTATTCGCTCCCCCCACATTCCACTCGTGCTGCCACGCTCGAAACATGATCTCGTGGACCATCTGAGACAGGCCGTATGGGACGACATACGAGTGGCCATGGAAGTAGACGGACCCGTCTACCGTAATGCGGTCGCTGTGTCCAGGAACATCGATAAGGACCGTGACCATCTCCCCTTCCAAAGAGGCTTCGCGGCGCTTGCGGCTTCGGATGCTCGCTTTGACGCGCTCGATCTCTTTGTCTTTTAGTTCTTGCTGAACTTCCTGGTCTGCCTCGTCTTCGAGAAGAGCGATCTCCTCTTCAGTAAGAAACGATACATCTTCAGGACGCGCCTTGACTTCAGCGGCGACGGCGATCTTGGTTTTCTGGCGGTAGCTGCGGGTCATCGACTATACCTGAAAGTGTGGCGGGGAGCCCTGACACGGCTCCCCTGGGGGTTTATTAGTTGAAGGTCGAAGTGATCGCCGAAGCGCTTTCGATCCTCATGAAAAAGTTCTGGTTCTCGATCAGCGTGCCATAAAAGGCCTTCCAGCCTACAATGCGCAACTGGTTGAGGGGGTCAGACTTGTCCGCGTCTTTCAGGTAGCTGAACTGTACGTCGCTCAGAACAACCTGTCCGTAAGCACCGCGTCCGATCACGAACGTCGGGTAT
>LDNN01000020.1_pt2 | contig 25922 bp, 37 predicted proteins | sample 350691 | NCBI WGS metagenome assembly LDNN01 (sample SAMN03646984, study PRJNA283341) | glacier metagenome | biome: Icesheet; feature: ENVO:00000133; material: cryoconite; isolation source: sample CY1 0.2 micron filtrate containing viruses sediment from cryoconite holes ...
AGGTGACGGCGTTAGCGGCATAGGTGGCGTAGGTGGAGTAGGCGGCGTAGGTGGCGGCGGCGTTAGCGGCGGTACGCTTTGCAATATCTGCCATCGCATTAGCGAATTGCACGACATGTACAAGCCGTGCATTTATGACATTCTTGTCATTAGTAGCGCTACCCATTGCACGTAGCAGATACGGGACAAGCTCTTGTCGTTCGTCGTCCTTTAGATAATCATTAAGCCAAATTAATAGTTTGCGAACAGTCACGCAGACACACGGTGAAGTGTCAGTTATTTGATCTTCGCCATTGAGGTAAGCGATAACATTCATAGCGCAGCCTTGGCCTGTCGTGCTGGTGTCTGAATGACTGCCTGACAGCAGTTTAATAGGCGTAATAATGTCAAGAATCGTTTTCATGCTGCTACTCCAAAAATAATACAAAAAACAAAAGCTACTGCACCAGCAAACAGCGCCCAGTTGACGGCTTGGTCAGCACTAGTGCGCTGCCATCCCTCTGTGCTGCTTGCGCGGCAGTCAGCGAATGCTTCTGACATGGTGCGCGGGTAGCGTCGGGTTGTGTCGTTCATGTTGCCACCCGCTGGCTATCAAGCCACATTTGTTCGGCTTGCTGATCAATCTGATCCTGCTCAATCTGGCCAGACACCTCATCGAGCATGTCAACCACGATGTTTGTAAATTTGTCGCTTATCGCGCTTGGTTTTTGCAACATTGAAGCAAAGCAGGCCAGCATTGTGATCACGTCTTCGTGACCCAAAACTTTGCAATTACGCATCGCGCTGCAAATTTCATCTGGCGTGCTTTGTGGCTTTGCCCATGCGCGGGTAATAACGCCTTTTAAGCCTGTAACGATCACAAATTCTGTTGTCATGTTTAGCTCCTGTAGTAGTAAAAAACACCGCTTAAAAACTTGCCTTGGGCTTGTATTGTTTTTTGTTGCGATGTCTGTAGTATCACGCAAGTGTCTTGGCTTGTCAACACCTTTGTGTAATTTATTTTTATTTAATTGTGTTGACATTGTTTACACTACAGTGATACAGTGGACGCATGAAAACACTTGAACATGCAATCACAACCGCCGGCGGGGTGTCTAAACTTGCTTTAGCCCTTGACGTAGCTCAGAACGTAGTCAGCAATTGGAGGGCTAGGGGGTTGCCCAAATCGTGGGAGCTGGCTTTGAGTTTGAAGTACCCAGCGCCGCTTTCAAAAAAAACCAAAACAGGCTCTTAACAAATGCTTAACATGTTAAGCCACTTAACTGTTGAATCTCTGTGCAAACTTTACCCCGAAGTTTTTAAGGTTAGCCCAAATTGGCAGCTAAGGCACCTTGGCGGGCCTGCTGAGGTTACAAGCACAGCGTCTGAGTGCGAACCATTTCCAACTTTGGTGATTCACAATGAACCCGGCGCAAATTAAAAAGACACGCGCAGCGAGGGCACAACGTATTTACTCGGCTAGTAAAGACCCCGCAGCGGTCAAACCAGCTACTTTCGTCTCGTCTGGCTACTACACCGGGAACAACATGCAATCATCACGCAATGGTGCCCACGACATGCCGGCAAGCCTGCGCATGGGTGCGCAGATAACAAGAGTTTTTCAAAAGCAAAAACCCCAAGCCGCGACAACGGGTTGAGGTTTTTTAACCAAGTAACTAAACAGGAGTTTTATGGCTAATGAGATTTTAGAGCAATACGAATCGTTTGTAAAAAGCAAGCGGCGCATCGAAGTGGCTACAGGTCATCAACCCGGTGATCTTAATAAACACTTGTTTGATTTTCAGCGGGCGATTGTGTCGTGGGCCGTGCGTCGTGGCCGCGCTGCAATCTTTGCTGATACCGGACTAGGTAAGACATTGATGCAGCTTTCATGGGCTGACGAAGTGGCAAACCATACGGGCGGGATTGTGCTTGTATTGGCACCGCTGGCGGTGTCTGAGCAGACGATTGAACAAGGCCGCACATTTGGTATTGATGTTAAGCGCGTGCCTGCTGGCGAGTCACCATCTGGCCCCGGTGTATGGATTACAAATTACGAGCGCATTAATGCTATCGACTTTGAATCGCTGGCCGGCATTGTGCTGGATGAGTCATCAATTCTTAAAAGCCATGACGGCAAAACCCGCACGGCCATTATTGATGCTTGCCAGTCAATCCCTTACCGCTTGAGCTGCACGGCTACACCAAGCCCCAACGACTTTGAGGAGCTTGGCAATCAATGCGAGTTTCTAGGGGTGATGACTCGCACTGAAATGTTGGCTACTTACTTTGTAAATGATGCGGGTGATACGGGGACATGGATTCTTAAGGGATGGGGTCAATCACGCTATTGGGAATGGATGGGCACATGGGCGGTGGTGCTTCGCAGTCCTGCCGACTTAGGCTTTGATGGTTCGCGTTACGACTTGCCAAAACTCACATATCACGAGCATGTAGTTCAAACTGAAGCATTAGGCGATGAGCTTTTCTCACGCCCTGCTATGACCCTTATGGAACGCCGCAAAGCACAAAGAACCAGCATTGAAGCCAGGTGTATGGCATTGGCCGATGTAGTCAATGCAGAGACAAACGAGCCTTGGCTTATTTGGTGCCACTTGAATGATGAGGCGGAACTTATCAAGTCACTTATCCCCGGCGCTGTGAACGTCCAAGGCTCAGACAGCCCTGAAAGCAAGACTAAAAACTTGCTTGGTTTTGCTCATGGCGATATTCGCGTGCTGGTCAGCAAACCAAAGATCGCGGGTTATGGAATGAACTGGCAGCACTGCGCACGCGTTGCGTTCGTAGGACTTGATGACTCATTTGAAAAGTTTTATCAAGCCGTTCGTCGGTGCTATCGGTTCGGTCAAAAACGTGAGGTTCAGGTGCATATTTTCACGGCTGAAAACGAAGGCCAGATTCTGCAAAATATCAAGCGAAAAGAAGTTTTACACCACGACATGAGCGCCAACATGGTTGAACACATGAAAGAGATTATGAATAAAGAACTATCGGGACAGGCAAATATTGTTGATGCTTATCAAGAAGCAACACACGAAGGCGATGGCTACAAGGTTCACATGGGCGATTGCGTTAAGTGGTCCCGTCGCATGGCTGATAACAGCATTGATTATTCAGTTTTTAGCCCGCCATTTGCTGACCTTTTTGTCTACTCAAACAGCGACCACGACATGGGTAATTGTGCCAATGATGCTGAGTTTGTAGAGCAGCTTAAATTTTTGATAACTGAGCTTTACCGCGTTATCAAACCAGGCCGTAATGTCTCATTTCATTGTATGAACCTGCCGACTACAAAAATGCGTCAAGGCTTCATTGGCCTGCGCGACTTCAGGGGTGACTTGATTCGTGCGTTTCAAGAAGCCGGGTTTATCTATCACTCTGAGGTTTGCATCTGGAAAGACCCGGTAGTTGCCATGCAGCGCACAAAGGCATTGGGCTTATTGCATAAGACTATCCGTGAAAACAGCACCATGAGCCGCATGGGGCTACCTGATTACGTTGTGACGATGCGCAAGCCGGGGGAGATTGAAGACCGCGTAAAGCATGGCGACGATCTGCCGGTAGTTTTGTGGCAAAAATACGCAAGCCCTATTTGGGATGACATAAACCAAAGCCGGACGCTTAACAAAGTAGCAGCACGCGAAGATAAAGACCAAAAACATATGTGTCCTTTGCAGCTTGATGTGATTGAGCGCTGCATTCATTTATGGACAAACCCGGGCGATACGGTTTTTAGCCCGTTTACTGGCATTGGCTCTGAGGGTTATTGTGCTGTAAAGATGGGGCGCAAGTTTATCGGGACTGAGCTTAAGCCGGGATATTACGAGCTGGCTTGCCAGAACATTGAGGATGCACGCAAGCACGAGCAGGATGGGCTTTTTGCAGAGCTAGAGGCCGCATAAGTGGCTGGCATGGATTGGTTCCGATGGCATCACGGGTCTGTAACTGATCCAAAGTTTGCATTGGTCGCGCGTAAGTCTGGTGCATCGTTACCTGATGTTTTGGCAGTCTGGTGCTATATCCTTGAAACCGCTAGTCAGTCCGTAGAGCGCGGCGACTTCGGTATTGTGGATTGTGAAGCGCTGGATTGTGTATTTGAATTCCCAGCGACTGAGACACGCACAGCCGACATTTTGCAGGCCATGCAAGACCGTGACCTGACAACAGGCACACGCATTGCGGCATGGGAAAAGAGACAGCCTAAACGTGAGCGTGAGGATGCAACCAATGCAGACCGTCAAGCCACATTTAAAGCCAAGCAAAACCAAGTAACGCCAGATAACACCAACGACAACCAAAAAACACCTAGAGTAGAGGAGAGTAGAGAAGATAAGAATAAAGAAGATAAGAAAGACACCGCGTGCCGCGTTGCGCCGTTGGGCGTGTGTGATTCTGTTTGGTTTGACTTTTTAAAAATTCGTCGTGCTAAAAAATCCCCGATGACCAAAACCGCATTGGCCGGCATACAGCGCGAAGCTGACACGGCTGGCGTGACCCTTGAATTCGCATTAAAAACCTGCTGTGAACGCGGCTGGGTTGGATTTAAAGCCGAATGGCTGACAACGCCGCAAGTTATCGGCTTTGCCAAACCATCGCAAAACATCACAGTTCCAAGCAGGCAAGAGCGTGACCCTGAGCTAACCCGGATCGACATCGAACGCAGCCGCAGCGTGCCTATGCCTCAAAACATCCGTGAACAAATGCAAAAACTTAAATTTGGAGTGCCAGCATGACAAAAAAGACTTTCAAGATTTATCCAAGCATTAAGATTCGCAGTTGCGAGGCTTGTCCGTACAAAGTTGAGCGGGAATGCACCTTTACGGGTGGGCCTGCTTTTGAGAATAGCCGTCCGCCAAAGTACATCCATGACAAGTGCCCGATTGCAAAAGACGAACAGGAAGCAGCATGAGCTACATTGACGCGCAAAACATTCTGGACATGCGCAGGGCAGGCGCAAACATGCCCGTGGAGGTTGTTAATCGGGCGCTAGAGCTTACGGGAGACATCAACCCTCAGTACACCATTACCGAAGCAATCAACGAGCTTAAAGGAGCTGTATGAATGACCATGACAAAACGAACACAGACTTTGCACAGCGCTTGCTTGACATGCCAAAGCTGGCTATTGAAAACCAGCAAGCTAGCCCGCCACGGCCTAGCCCCGTGCATGTATTTGCCGAGCTGGGAACATACGCCGGCAATCTCAACGTGCAGCAAGTACCAGGCAGCACCGGAGGCAGTGACTCAGGCACGGACGGCGTGGTTTGCGAAGCTGGACAAGGGCCGATAGCATGACTCGTTACGCCTTACGTGTAGATGCAAATCAAACGCAGATCGTGAGCGCATTACGTGCGGCTGGCGCAATTGTGGAGATTATTGGGAAGCCTGTTGATTTACTGGTGGGTAAATCTGGCCGCTGGATGATGATGGAGTTAAAAGACGGTCATAAAGTTAAATCTGCACAAAAGTTAACCAAGGCGCAGGTAAACTTTTTTGAAAGATGGGCAGGTTATCCGTTAGCCATTGTTGACAGCGCAGAGTGTGCCGTTCGCATGTTGCGCGTATTGGAGGCAACAACATGAGCGCAATATCCGCATCATCAGTAAGTATGAAAACTATGGCCGATGGCACGTTAAGAATCAGTTTCGACGTAGAGCCAAACCAAGCGCAAGACGCATTTAAGCTGTTTGCTGCACCAGGTACGCAGGTAGCTATTGCAGCGCTTAAAGACGGTTCATATTTAGCGCAACTAATACCCCCGGATTCGAGGGAATTAAAACCGCGCGAGCAATTGGGCGACGCTTGCTATCGCACTGTGCTTTGGTGTAACGAGCCTAGTTTTTGGGCATTTTTAATAACTTGTTTTGTCGGTGACCGATTTCCTGCACCTGTTGAAAGCAAAGAAACGGCAGCTATGGCTGTAAAAACCATATGCAAAGTCACATCACGTAAAGAGCTAGATATTAACCTCGAAGCAAATAAAATATGGCACCGCGAAATTAGGGCGCCTTACAGCGAGTATTTAAAAGCCTTGAAATTAGAGGCAGCATGAGAAAACATACTAAACGCAAGCTGTACGGTTTAATTTACGACCCCATTGCATACGTAAAACAAGGTATGTCCGCAACGCCTGAAACGCATTTAGATAAAGTCAGGTTTAGAGAGTTATGTGCAATCGAGGCACTTGCTAAAGGTAATGGCGGAATTAACGAATGGCGCGAGTTAACTGAAATGCTAAACATTGCCGAAACAATGGGCAAAACAGGTATCGGCCCCGAAGTATTACCAGTGTGCCAAAAAGCGCAAGCCGAGCTACTGACCGCAGCCAAGCGGTTTAAGTTAACCCGGCGAATGGGGTTAACAGCGACAGGATTATGTGCAGTTAGAGAATTATTTGCTTACCACGATGCACAACGAACAGCGATAACCAAGGGTGAGTATGAAAAAGCTATCACGACAACTGCAAACCGTGTGCGTAGCCAGGCAGGTGAGGTTGTAGACGTTTCTGACGTGGTTTAAACAAATTAAGGGATTTGCATAATGCGGGATAACATTCATAACATCGAAAATGCGCTTGACCTTTTGTTGTCCGATTGGCACTGCTGGGCCAGCAACTTTAGGCATGTAGTGCAAAGCAGTAGCTGTGCGATGTTTTCTGAGGTTAAAAGCAGCAGGCAGTGGCAAGACGCAGATGAGGTGCTCGACAACGCAAAGCACAACAGCACTATGAAAGCCGTGGATTTTCATGTTAACGAACTTGAGCCAGTTCAGCGCACAGTTATACAGATCAAAGCCCGCAACCTAGTTACTGGCTTGAGCGTATGGACAAGCGCTAGGTTACCCACTGACCCGCAAGCACGCGCTGAAATACTGATGCGGGCTAAAAACACGTTGTTGGCAAGACTAAGCGCGGCGGGGGTGCTATGAATTTATATAAAATCAGCCAAACAAAAAACGAGGGTTATGACACCTTTGACGCGGCTATTGTTTGTGCATCATCAGAGGATGACGCTAAGACCATTAATCCAGACGGGGCATGGAGCGATAAATGGTCATGTTGGTGCGGTTCGCTTGATGATGTAACCGTTGAACTTATAGGCTTGGCAGTAGAAGGTGCAGAGCGCGGGATTGTGCTGTCATCATTCAATGCGGGGTGATGTAAGGGTAAGTACGTAGAAAATAAATTCGTAATTCCTTGCATTGGTTGATTGTTGCGCTACAATAGAGACATCAACAACTAAACGGAGTAAACAGAATGACAAAAACTTACGCAGCAGTTCAGCACGCACCACAGCAAATTAGCATTGACCACCTTGAAAATGGCAAGTATGTTTGCCAAGTCTCTTACTGGATCTCAAACCGAGAAGCCGCCAAACAAGAGCTTGCTAGGCTTTGTGCCGCAGACAATGTTCCGGCGTTCAATAAATATGTGGTCGGCCTGTCCGAAGTGAAATGAAAGGCGGTAAACGCCCCGGTGCTGGCCGACCACCGGCACCCGCTAGGCCAATGCCTATAAGCTGGCGACCTGATACCCAAGCCCAGCGCGATATGTGGCTAGAGCTAGGCGGCGCGAGATGGGTCAAACGCATGATTAACGACAAATTAACGACAAATGTTGTTAAATAAATTGTACTTTTATACATGGCTGTATATAATTAAACTTGTCAAGTGCTGAACCCATGAGACACAATCGAAGCTGTAGGCTTTGGCTTTTACTCTTTTATTAGAGACGTGGGTTCAGCACGGAAAGCCAAGCCCTACAGCTTTTGTTCTTTCCAACGTCAGGGCGCGAATTGACGCAGCTAATGGGCCAATGTCAGGGCCGCACCCATATACTGATGGCGCTTCAATGGCAAGCCCGGCGCCTGAGCGTTTCGCAGCGACTCACAAAACCAGCAATGCATACTGACAAGACGTTTGGCCCACGCTAGGGCGCTGGATAGTTTGAATGCGACGTTAAGCGAGCATGAGGGCCATTTATGGTCTGCATGAGAGGATTCCATAAGACTCTGCAAAGCAGGGTCAGGAGCCTCGGGCTTGCTCTATGGCAAAAATAAATCACACAAAGCCATAAATATCGCGTAATATACGCATGTGGGGCGTAAGCAATTGCAGAACCACAATCAAATTTATTAAAACCGCCATAGCGATATAGGCGGTTTTTTTGATTTAGCCGGGGCAGCGCCCACGCCACACACTATGCACCGAAGCTCACGCAGCACAGGGCGCAATTTAGGTAATGGCACTGCCCCGCACTTATATTTCTCGATAGCTCAATTGGCAGAGCGTCGGTCTCCAAAACCGAAGGTTGTAGGTTCGATTCCTACTCGGGTTGCCCAATACTCCTGAGCTGCTCAAACCAGCTTTTAGCCTACTTTAAAACAGTAGGCTTTTTTAATATAGGCGCTGACATGGGCTACCCCATGAAAGTGACGAGATATGTCAAAAATTCATGCAGATGCATTTGATGCGATTAGTCAAATGCAATTACTTATTCCTAAAGGTTGGAAAATTACTGTAGAAGTACCAACTGAAGAAATAGAAGATGTTTGGCCTGTTCTTCACAAGTACTTAAATGAAAATTTTAAAATCCGTGGGATATTAAAAAACACGGGGGTCGTTGAAATTGCCCCGATGATTCAATGAAAGCACGATTAAAAATGCGTGATGGTGAGTGGATATGCTATCGCACCACTGGGCCAGCGCCCGCACCCATAGGTAATGGCAGCACACCACAACGTGCATATAACTGGTGGTTAGAGCAATGCTCACGCTGGGGCGATGGTCAAGGCAGCTATTGGGCTGAATGTGCACTGATGGAAGTAGTATGAAGGCACTACTAAAGCGCTACAACGGCGAATGGACTTGCTTCGCACCTGCTGGGCCAAAGCCTGCACCTATGGGTAACGGTGACACAATGCAGCGCGCCTATAGCTGGTGGTTAGTACGGTGTAGCCTTTGGGGTGACGGCCAGGGCAGCTATTGGGCTGAGCGCGACAAACTTGATAAAGTTTGATTGATATGTCAGGTTTTGATAAACAATCAAATAATCAAGGCGGTAAACGCACTGGTGCAGGCAGGAAAAAGGGCGAGCCTAATAAACGCACGGCTGAGGCCGTGGCAAGTGCTGAATCTACAGGCATAACCCCGCTTGAGTATATGCTCGACGTTATGCGCAACAGCACTGATGACCGTATGCGTATGAGTGCAGCACAAGCAGCAGCACCGTATGTACACGCTAAGTTATCTACGGTAGATGTGAAGTCAGAGCATAGCGGCCAGGTGCTGTTTGGATGGCTGGGTTAATCATGGCTGACCAAGTAATTCGCATCCCATATAAACCCCGCGATGCCTTTCGCCCTTTGCATGAAAGGCGGCAAAGGTGGGCCGTAGTTGTGGCCCACCGATAACGTAGGGCAGGCAAGACAGTTGCGTGCATTAACGAGCTGATTAAGGCCGCGCTAACTAATACACGACCCGATGGGAGATACGCTTATGTCGCACCGTTCTATTCCCAAGCCAAAAGCGTTGCATGGGATTACCTTAAGCGGTTTAGCGCAGTTGTACCCGGAATTACAGTTAATGAATCCGAGCTTAGGATTGATTATCCCAACGGCTCACGGGTTAGATTGTTCGGAGCGGATAACGCCGATGCGCTACGAGGTCAGTTTTTCGATGGCATTGTTGCAGACGAATATGGCGATTGGAAGCCCTCGGTTTGGGGTTATGTCATCCGTCCAGCCCTTGCCGATCGAGGTGGCTGGGCAATCCTGATTGGCACGCCTAAAGGCCGCAACCAGTTTTGGGAGATGCACACGCATGCCAGTGTCAACGAAGATTGGCTGTGCCTAACCATCAAGGCCAGTGAATCCGGGCTATTGCCTGAGTCCGAGCTTGCTGCATTGCAGCTTGAGCTGACTGAGGATGCATGGCGCCAAGAGATGGAATGCGACTTTGACGCTGCATTGCCGGGTGCTATCTTTGGTAAAGAGCTATGGCAGGCTGAGCAAGACGGGCGCATCAAGCCCAATCTGTACGACCCGGCGCTTAAAGTGCATGCGGTAATGGACTTGGGGTTTTCAGACGACACGGCGATATGGTGGTTTCAAGTCGGCAAGGAATTGCGCGTCATCGATTGCTACAGCAATCACGGCCAGGCCATTGACCACTACAACGACATATTGCAGGCTAAGCCGTACACATACGGTGATTGGCTATGGCTACCGCATGATGCGCGTGCTAAGAGCTTGCAAACAGGGCGCTCGATAGAAGAACAGTTCAGGCTCAAAGGCTGGAAAACACGCATCACGCCTGAGCTTGGTTTGATTGATGGTGTACAGGCCGCACGATTGACGCTTAGAGACTGTTTTATTGATAACAAATGCGTAGAAGGCTTGGACGCGCTAAAGCAGTACCAGCGCGAGTATGACGAGGATAAGAAGTGTTTTAGAGACAAGCCCCGCCATGACTGGACAAGCCACTACGCTGACGCATTTAGATATGCCTGCCTTGTATGGCGTGAGGAAATGAAGCCCAAAGAAGCCCCGCCTGTGCGCTGGGAAAAAGACCGCACAGTGTCCGAAATCATAGCTCGACAAAAACGAAGACGAATTGAAGGCGAATAATGCAAAATCTAAACTTTAACTTTGCTAGCGCAATAGCTATCACACCAAGCGACACGGCTACGGTTAATTGCCGTGCTTTGTTTGTCGGTGGTGCTGGCAACGTAGCTATCAAAACAACCGCCACAGCCGCGCCTGTGACGTTTGCCGGCCTTATCGCAGGCTCGGCGCTTGCTGTGATGATTGACGGTGGCTCTGTGCTGGCAACAGGTACAACCGCCACGCTATTGATTGCGCTTGCATAAATGTCAGACCCAAACGCTAACACGCTGGAGAAGCCGGACGATTTAGGTAAGTCGCCACGTGCTGTAGCTGATAGGTGGAAGCTCGAGCTAAAACTGTCAGACAAGCGTGAAGAGGAGTGGCGCAAGACTGCGAGTGCTATTTATCGTCAGTACACGCCAGCTAACCCAGCGGCCAACAGCTTTAACATTCTTTGGACAAACACAGAGACATTGCGCCAGTCGGTCTACAACTCATTGCCGCAGCCTGACGTGCGCCGCAGGTACCAAGATGAAGATCCGCTTGGCAAATCAGTAGCCGAAGTGCTAAGCCGTGCGCTGGAATTTAGCCAAGATACGTATGACTTTGATGCAGTACTTAAGGGCGATGTTTTATCTATGCTGCTACCGGGTCGGGCCGTATCGCGTGTTCGCTATGTGCCTGATATTCGCACAGTGGGTGATGAACAGTCCGAAGCCGGTGACCAAGAAGCGCAAGAGGGCGAGGGTTACGAGGAAATAGAGTGGGAATCCGTCATTTGTGAACGTGTGCAGTGGGATGACTTCCGCATCCTTTGCGCCGCTAAAACGTGGGATGAGGTTAACGCTATTGCTTTCAGGCACCGCTTTAACCGCGAAGATTGCGTTGAAAAGTTTGGCGAAAAAGTAGGTAATGCTGTGCCGCTTGACTCAGCCGCTGACGAGGACATCAAGCAATCCAAGAGCAGCGAGGATTTATTCAAGACTGCCGAGGTTTGGGAAATCTGGGACAAGGAAGATAAAAAGGTTATCTGGATATGCAAGACATACCCGATACCTTGCAAAACCCAAGATGACCCGCTACAACTAAGCGGGTTTTTTTGTGTACCACGGCCTTTGTATGCTATCGAAAATGATGCAACGTTGGTGCCGGCTGCTATTTATACGCAGTATGAACAGCAGGCTAAAGAGCTAAACACGATCAGCTTGCGCATCAATAAACTGATGGCAGCGCTGAAAGTCCGTGGTATTTACGACGCTACGCTGACTGAGTTGTCTGAGCTGATGAAGGCCGGCGATAACGAATTAATAGCAGCGGCGAACGTGACCGCATTGCTTGAGCGTGGTGGGCTGGACAAAGCTATTTGGATGATACCGATTGACGCAGCAGCAGCAGTGATTAAAGAGTTGTACATGCAGCGTGATGCTTGCAAGCAAATCATTTATGAGATCACCGGTATCAGCGACATCATGCGCAGCGCCAGTGACCCTAACGAAACCTTTGGTGCACAAAAGATTAAGACGCAGTGGGGCACACAACGCCTACAACGGATGCAGCGCGAAGTTCAGCGGTATATACGCGACTTGATACGCTTGAAAGCTGAAATCATCGCTGAAAAGTTTCAGCCCGAAACGCTCGAAAAGATGACGCTAGTTAAGTTGCCGCATCAGGCTGAGGTAGACCAAGCAAATCAGCAGGCTATGCAGCAATATCAGCAGCAAGTGCAACAAATGCAAATGCAGCAGCCGCCACAGCCAGGCCAGCCGCCAGCACAGCCACAACAGCCGCCGCCTCCACCACAGCCGCAAAACCCCATTACTTGGGAGGGTGTAGTTGATGCGATGCGTAAAGACGCAACACGCACCTACCGCACTGATATTGAGACAGACAGCACGTTGTCAGCCACGCAAGATAGCGATATGGCGGGTCTTAAAGACTTAATGGCTGCTTTGTCAGGGCTTATGTCAGCATTTGGGCCTGTAATACAGCAGGGTGCGATGGATATTGGCATGCTTAAAGAGCTGATGCTTGTGGTCTGTAGACGCGCCCGCATGGGTACGGCTGTAGAGGACGTTATCAGCAAGATGAAGCAACCACCGCCCGCACCAGACCCCGAGGCAGGCAAAGCACAAGCGCAAATGCAAATCGAACAGGGTAAGGGTCAACTTGCTATGCAGTTAGAGCAAAGCAAAGGCCAAATAACCATGCAGATTGCACAAGGCCAAGCGCAGTTGCAAGACCAACAGCATCAGCGCCAGTTAGCTGCTGACCAACAAACAGAGCAGGTTAAAGCCAGTCTACAGGCGCAATTGCAAGCCCATGAACAGCAAGTGCAGACGCAGCAAAACCAGCACCAGAACGAGCTTGAATCGGCGCGTGAAGTGCAGAAGGCGCAGTTAACAGCCGAGCTTGCAAGCCAGAAGCGTGAGCATGATGCGGCGCTTGAAAGCGCCCGGATCGAGTTTGAGCGCTGGAAGATAGAGCTGATTGAATCAACCAAAGTTGTCGTGGCACAAATCAGCGCAAAAACCGCAATAGATCAGGCTTTGTTATCAGCCGAACAAACCGCGGACGCAAAGGTATCAAGCAAATGATTTACGAGTCAGCCTGCCTAAAATGCGGCGCTTATCACGAGTACATACGTACAGTAGCAAACATGCAAGACACGCCTGAGTGCTGTGGCGCAAAGACTGAAAAGCGCCTGTTCACTGCACCGATGATGCGTGCCGACATAGCGCCTTGGGATGCGTTTGTTTCGCCTGCTACTGGCAAGACCATCAGCAGCTATGCACAACGCCGGGAAGACATGAAATCGTCAGGCTGTAGGGATTACGAGGGGCGTAAATCAGAGTCTGAAAACGCAGCTCGAATAAAGGGCTATGACGATGCAAAGAGCGAAGCAAAGCTGGATACAACAGTCCGTACCGCTTGGGCGAACCTTTCACCACAATCTAAAGCCGCGGCACTCGCAGCGTAGACAATACACGCATGATTGAATACGTTCACAAACCATGCGGCCATGTAGTAGCAATATTTAAGGGCGATAAGCCTATAGAGTCTGGTGCAGCAATGCGATCTGCTGAGTGGCTGGTAAATGGCGCAAAGCCAGTTTTAATAACTAACATTTGCGGCAAATGCCAACAAAAGTTTGTCATCTCTCCGGCTGACATCAAACCAAAAATTAAGGAATAAACATGGCATTTACCGAAGCCCAATTAGTAGCACAGCTAGACCCAGCCAGCGGCGGGCGCACCATCACGCTACAGACGTTTAACCCCGGCAATGTCGCATTCACTGACATTTACGCAATTGGCGTAACAGCACCTTATGCGGGCCGGTCACGCTACATGCAAGTACCACAAAGCAACACCCCGGCGCAAGCAGCAGCATTTATTCAAGCCGCGCTAAGTTAATGAATATTTATATTGATGCTGAATTTAATGAATTTGGCGGAGAGTTGATTTCATTTGCAGCCGTAGCGGACAATGGTCGCGAGTTTTATGAGGTCGCACATTGTGCAAACCCAAAATCGTGGGTTGCTGAAAATGTTATGCCCGTTCTGGGTCGTAACCCGATAAGCCTCAAAGATGTAAAACATGGATTGTCAAACTTTCTAAGTCAGTATGAGACTATTCATATAGTGGCTGATTGGCCTGATGACATTAAGTTTTTTTGTGAATTGTTGATAGTAGGGCCGGGATTACGTCTGGACACGCCTCCTTTAACATTGGAAATTCGCCGAGATATTGATTCCAGTAAATCTGAAGTTCCTCATAACGCTTTGCATGATGCAAGAGCAATTCGTTTAGCCGCACTTTCTTAAAGGATTCACATGATCGACAAATCAGACATTGCAATCATTGCATTTTCAATCGCTGTAGCTAACAAGCACAACGCACCCGAGGACTATGTTTTGCAAGTTGTAGATGCCTACGAAAAGCACACAAAGCCAGCCGCGCCGGCTGAAGAGTTACCTCCCGCTATTTAAGCAAACCCAGCACCACCACCAAGCACCCTTTGAGGTGCTTTTTTTACGTCTATAGGAAATCACATGGCACTAGATGACCAAGGGGCAACCCCCGAAGTTGACGAATTAATTGACGCAGCCACGGAGGTAGTCGAACCGAAGTCAATGGACGACACTATCCGCGAAACTTTACGCAGCTTGCAAGATAAGGGTATTGCACCCGACACCAGCGAGGCGACACCCGATACGCCAGAGGAAAAAGCGCAGGCCATACGCGACAAGCAGGGCAAGTTTGCATCAAAGGAGGCCGCACCCTTAGCGCCTGATGCGCCGTTGATACCTGTAGAGCCGGTCAGTAGTCCCGCACCGAACACATGGAAAAAAGAAGCTCAAGAAGCATGGGGCAAAGCCGACCCGCAAATCCGCGCTGAGGTAGAGCGCCGCGAAGCTGATTTCCACCGTGGCATTGAACAGTACAGGCAGGCCGCTAACTACGGGCAGTCGATGGAGCGCGCCATGCAGCCGTTTGCCGCGACTATCCAAAGCCTAGGCATATCGCCTGACAAAGCAGTTGGCGAACTAATGGCGGCTGATCATAAGTTGCGATACGGCACGCAGCAACAGAAAAATGAATATTTCGCGCATTTAGCCGAAGCCTACGGGGTTGATTTAAACAACGTAAGCGCACCCGAACAACAGTACATCGATCCCAATGTGCAGGCACTTCAAAACGAGGTGCAACAGCAGCGGGCGTGGATTCAAAACCAATCACTACTGGGCCAGCAGCAAGCCGACGCATCGCTAAACAGCGAGATTTCGAAGTTTGCGGCAGACCCGACCCATAGCCACTTTGAAAGTGTGAAGGGACACATGGCAGCGCTTCTACAAGCCGGCCAAGTCCCCGACCTAGCAAGTGCCTATGAGCAAGCCATCTATGCAAACCCCACAACCCGAGCGCTAGTGATTGCAGAACAGCAATCACTAGCCAGGGCAGAGGCAAGCAAGAAGGCGCAAGCGGCAAAGACAGCAGCAAGCGTGAACACACGTTCGCGGCCATCAATGCCGGTATCGCAGCCCATAGGTTCTATGGACGACACCATCAGGGCGACTTTGCGACGCATGCAAAGCGCCTAAACAATTAGGAAAATATCATGGCATCACCCGGTCAAGGCTTCGCACCCGGTAACTTCGCAGTATTCAGCGAATTAGTTACCACCACTTTTCGCAATCACTCTAAAGAAGTTGCGGATAACGTTTCAAAACATAATGCACTTTGGCGCAAACTATGCGAGGCGGGTAAAGTCCGCCTTGAAGATGGCGGCTTGAGTATTGTTCAACCGCTTGAGTATTCAGCCAACACCACTTACCAGCGTTACTCTGGCTATGACGTGTTGAATATCGGTGCTGTTGACGTATTAAGTGCGGCTGAATTTCCATGGCGTCAAGTTGCGGTCAATCTGGCCGTATCTGGTTTGGAAATGCGTACTAATAGCGGCGAAAACCGCATTATCAATTTCGTTAAAGCGAAAGTGAAAAATGCACAGCATTCGTTTGCTAACGGTTTGTCTGCTGATATTTATTCAGACGGCACCGCAGCTAACCAGATCAACGGCTTGCAAGCATTGATTGCAGACGCTGGCACGGGTACTGTCGGCGGTATCAACAGCACGACTTACCCGTTTTGGCAAAACTTGGTTCAATCGGCTGCTGCTCCTTTGCAGGGTGGCTCAGCCATCACGCCAAGTGCAACAACCATTGAGTCTTTGATGTTGCCGCTTTGGATTAAGTTGACCCGTGGAATGGACATGCCAAACCTTATTGTTATGTCTGACGATTACTTTACTTTCTATGAGCAATCACAGACAAGTTTGAAGCGTTATACCAGCGACGAAAATGGCAAGGGCGGCATGATCAGCATGAAATACAAATCATGCGATGTGTTTTTTGACTCGTCTGGCGGTATTCCAGCGTCTCACGCTTATTTTCTGAATACTAATTATTTGGATTTAGTCGTGCACCAGGATGCAAATATCACGATGCTTGACGATGTGGAGTCGATTAATCAGGATGCCCTCGTGAAAACAATAATTTGGATGGGAAATTTGGCTCTTGCAAATCGCTCATTGCAGGGCGTACTCAAGGCATAAGTCTGAGTTAACCACATAATATAAGGAAACAAAATGGCATACTCACAAATTAGCGCGGTCATCGGGCAAGTACAGCAGGGTTTTATTAACTCTGTTGACATTACCCAGCGTGAAATCCTAGGCACTACGTTATCAACTGTTGATAACTTTTGGGGCTACGGCGAATTTAAATACGTGCAGTTTCCTGCAAGTACGCCTATCCCGTTTGGCTCTGTAGTCGTCTGGACTGGCTTCGGTGCTGGTTTGGGCTACATCACCTCAATTGCACCTGTCACAGCCAACTCTGGCCGTAGTCTTGCAGTTGCGATCAACTCAGTGGCTTCGCTGCCTGTTGTGCAATACGGCTGGGTGCAAATCGCTGGCCCTGCTGTTATCAAGGCCGTCGCTTCGGTGGCTACTGGCGCGCCATTCGGTCTTGATGTAACCGTACCCGGTTCGGTTAACGCCGCAACTGCTGGCCGTCAAGTGCTTAACGCCGCAGCGCTTGCACCATCGACGTTTGCAGTTGTCAAAACCGCAACTATCACCAACGGTAGCCCAATCATCACCGTGTCAGATACGGCGGGCTGGGTACCGGGCTTGACGGTCACGGGCACAGGCGTATCGGGCACCATCTTGGCGCTTGATTTTGACAATCGGCGCATTACGTTGTCGGCCAACTCAACCGCAGGCGGTAACAGCGTTGTAACTGCAACCTATACAGGTTTCATTGTTGCAACGTTGAACCGTTCGTTCGCTCAAGGTCAGATCGTTTAAGCCTTCGAGCTTATCTCAAGCGGCTCCTACGGGGGCCGTTTTTCATTGTGGTCACACGACTGCAATGCAAAGCGCTACCGCTTAAACAAAGGTGTATTGATATGTCTACTGATCATTTGGCAAGGTGTCCGTTTTTTATGTTTCAAGACCGTGAACACGGTGTAAACGTCGAGGCTTCAAAAGAAGCGGGCTATGAAGTGCCCAAAATGATGACGTTTATCTTGATTGCCCCGCATGGTCATAAGGGCGACCCGCAAGAGTTCTTTGCTGATGAGTTCATGGCACGCAAAGAAGTAGAAGCCAAAAAGAACATGTACAACATGAGCTGGGTAACTGAGTTTAAGGCAGGCTTGGCTTTGTATCGTGATGGCAAGCAAATCCCACGCCACGGCACGCCCTTAATCACATGGGAGCGCATCCTCAAATCACGCCGCGTGACGCTGGCTGTGCAGTACCCAACCATCGAGGACTTGGCCGCTGTGCCTGATTCGTCTCTTGGTGAAATTGGCATGGATGGCCGTGTATTGCGCGATATGGCACGGCTTGATATTCAGGCCAAAAAAGATCTGTCACCAGTGGTTAAAGAGCTTGCTGACGCTAACGAAACCATCCGGCGCCAGCAGGAGCAATTGAACAAGCTAACCAGCCGCCTTGATGCGCTAGAAGACGCTGAAGACACCCCTAGACGTGGCCGCCCACGCAAAGAAACCGCAGAGGCATAAATGCAGAAGTATTTCAACAGCGTGACTAACCGTGCCGGGTTAGCCATGAGTAATGTACTGGTGTCGGTCACGGTGCTGGGTGGCCCTGCTGCTGTGCTTTATTCAGACAACGGCGTAACCATCCGCACGTTTCCGCTGTTGACTGATGCTAATGGCTATTACGAATTTTATGCCGCAGACGGCCATTACAACATCACGTTATCGGGCGCATCAATTGGCACGATAACGATTATTGATATATTTTTAACCTCACAAGTTAGCCTTGTATCAGGCACAAACATCAGGACTATTAACGGCAATACGCTGCTAGGTTCAACTGATTTAGTGTTGTCAGGCACAGGTGGTGTCTCATCGGTTTCGGTAGTGTCTGCAAACGGCTTGGCCGGCACTGTAGCGACACCAACAACAACACCCGCCATTACCCTATCAACCTCAGTAACAGGTGTTTTAAAAGGCTTGACTGGCGGCCTTGTCGCAGCCATCAATTCAGACCTGCCCGCAATGTCTGCCACAGTCGGCGGAGCTGTTCCTACACCGCCAAACAACACGACAACATTTTTACGCGGCGATGGCACGTTTGCAATTCCACCAGGCGGCGGCGGCACTGGCACAGTCACCTCGGTGTCGCAAACAGTACCGGGCTTTTTGACTGTTACCGGCTCACCAATCACAACAACCGGCACGCTAGCGATTGCGTACAGTGGAACGGCATTGCCTATTGTTAACGGCGGCACTGGTGCTATTACAGCCCCGGCAGCTTTGACAAGTTTAGGCGCACAGGCAACGCTCGTATCAGGCACCAACTTACGCACAGTCAACGGCAATACGCTGCTAGGCTCGACTGATATTGCAGTAGGCTATTTAAACATCCCGCAAAATAGCCAGTCAGTAGCCTATACAACAGTGTTATCTGACCAAGGCAAGCACATATTGCACCCCAGCGCAGATACCACAGCGCGCATATTTACGATTGATTCAAATGCAACAGTAGCCTACCCAATCGGCACAGCATTAACATTTGTCAACCAAAACGCGGCAGGCGCAGTAACCATTGCTATCACCACTGACACAATGCGCTTAGCTGGTGCTGGCACTGTAGGCTCACGCACTTTGGCAGCTAACGGAATTGCTACGGCGGTAAAGTTAACAGCGACTGAGTGGATAATTTCAGGCACGGGGGTTACTTAAAATGGGCGCAGCACAACAATCATTGTCTGGTTATAGCGCAGTAGTAGCAGGGGTTACATACGCCACTTTAGACCCTTTAAATAAAGGCTCATCCACTACGTTAAGTAACGGCAATTTAACGGCAACTTTAACTACTGCGAACAGCACAACATCCACTATTGGTAAATCTACAGGAAAGTGGTATTGGGAAACAACTTTTGTATTAGGTGCCGACGCAATGCTAGGAATAGCAAATTCGTCTTTCACAGGAGTTAGCGTAAACACATCGCCTCACATTTCGGTAAATACAAACGTTTATTACAACGCAAACGGCAATAAATATTTAGCAGGTATCGCTACTGCTTATGGCGCTACATACGCAGTAGGCGACATTCTTGGTTATGCGTTAGATATGACCGGGGGCACGCTTACCATTTATAAAAATAATGTTTCTCAAGGAGCATTGGTTTCTAGTCTGACCGGAACATGGTATGCGGTTGTTGGTGGAGCAAGTGCCGCGGCTTACACCGCAAACTTCGGTGCAACCGCCCTAACATACACACCCCCAACTGGCTTTAATGCCGGACTTTATCACTAAGGCTCGTATATGACGATGATTGTCAACCAGCCACAAAACTTAGGGCGCATGTCATGTTTACAAATTATTCAAACAGCATGCCGACGAATTGGGATACTAGCGCCTACCTCTGTTATAGGCTCATATGACCAGCAAATCATCCAACTGCTAGCGCTGTGCGAAGAAGAAGGTCAAGAGCTGGCCGACAGATACCCGTGGCAGGGTTTGCAAAATGAGGTGCTGTTTACCACTATAGCGGGGCAAGTTCAAACCACGTTATCCGCTACAGCACCGGGGTTTAACTACATCGTCAACGACACAATCTGGAATCGCACCTTACGCCGCCCGGTGTATGGCCCTAACTCAGAGCAAGACTGGCAGCAGAAAAAAGCCATCCAGCTTAATGGCCCGTTTAACTCGTTTCGCATTATTGGCGACACGATCAATTTTTACCCAAACCCAGCAGCAAATCAAGCCTGTGCGTTTGAGTACATTACTAAAAATTGGGTTATCACAACATCATCCGCAACGTCATCATTTTGGACAAACGACGCTGATTTACCAAACATCAATGACCAGCTGATTATCCTCGGCCTTATCTGGCGCTGGAAGGCAGCTAAAGGGCTTGATTACGCCGAAGACTTTAGCAAATATGAGAGGCGCGTTAATGACGCTATGAACCGCGATGCTGGCAAGCCAAAACTGAGCATGAATGGCGCAGCTTATGAAATCCAGCCGGTGATATTAGTGCCACAGGGTAGCTTCGGTGCGTAAACCCCAAAAGTCCCTCACGCGCACGCAAATATCGCGCACGTTGTCCGTTTCTGCCCCGGTCATGGGCTGGAATGCACGAGACCCCTTAGCTGAGATGAAACCAAACGAGGCGGTAACTTTAGACAACTTTTTCTGCACACCATTCGACGTGATGGTGCGCTATGGCTACAGCAACTTAGCAACAGGCTTAACAGGCCCGGTTAATTCGCTGTGCTCTTATGCGCCGCCATCAGGCTTCTTAAAGCTGTTTGCCTTCGCAGGTTCAAACATTTATGACGCATCAAGTTTAGGCGCGGTTGGTGCGCCAGTGATCACGGGCGTTGTGCTTGATAAGCAGCAGCACGTTAATTACGGCACACCAGGCGGCACTTTTTTAATCGCATGCTCAGGCTCTGAATATCCATACGTTTACAACGGCACAGGCTGGGGGCAGATTCAGGGCGCTGCATTTAACACAGCCGTTACCAGCCTGACAAGTACAGGCACCACAGCCACAGCCACAATGACCGTCGCGCATGGCCTGCAAACCGGCATGAATGTCACCGTCGCAGGCTTTGCACCGATAGGCTACAACGGCACCTACGTCATCACGGTCACGGGTTTGACCACGTTCACCTTCACCTTGGCAGCAGCTCAAGCCGTGACATCGCTTACGGGCACGATCACACCTGCATCCAGTTTCGTCATGACAGGTGTTGACCCTCGATTGCTGATAAGCCCGACTATCTTTAAAGCGCGATTATGGTTTGTTGAAAAAAGCAGCATGCGCGTCTGGTATCAACCAACACTATCAATCGGCGGTGCAGCTCAGCCGCTGGACTTTTCAAGCCTGTTTAGTCGTGGTGGCTACCTTGTCGCAATGGCTGATTGGTCACTTGATGCTGGCTATGGCATGGACGATTACGCCGTGTTTATCACGTCTAACGGCCAAGTAGCCATCTATCGCGGCACAGACCCAGCCAGCAGCGCTACATGGTCACTGGTGGGTGTATATGACATTGGTTCACCAATCGGGCGGCGTTGCTTTTTAAAGTACGCAGGAGACGTGCTGGTTATTTGCCAAGATGGTTTAGTGCCGTTGTCCAAAGCCTTGATGTCATCACGCATTAATACAACTGAGGCACTGACCGACAAAGTACAGCACGTCATATCGGACTACGTATCTCAGTTTGGCTCAAACTTTGGATGGGAGACTGAGGTTTTCCCCAAGGAAAATATGCTGCTGATCAACGTGCCATACAGCAGCACGCAATCCTATCAACTGGTTATGAATACCATCAGTGGCGCATGGTCACGGTTTATCGGATGGAATGCTAACTGCATGGAATTGCATGGTGACTTTTTATATTTCGGCGGTAACGGCGTTGTTAATAAGGCATGGGACACGCAAACTGATAACGGCCTAAACATTTCGTTTGAAGCGCAGCAAAGTTTCAATTACTTTGGCTCAAGCGGGCAGCTTAAACAGGTAAAAATGTTGCGCCCAATCATTTCAACCGATGGCACGCCTGCTGTTTTACTGGGTGTAAATGTTGACTTTGATTTAACCGCACCAACAGGCATACCATCGTTTACGGTAAACAACACGGCGTTATGGGACTCCGCTACATGGGACGGTGCTGCTACTTGGGGTGGTGACTTGCAAATCAAGCGCGACTGGCAAACAGCCTTTGGCCTTGGCTACTGTATCAGTGCGCACATGAAAGGTACTGTTAAAGGTACAAAAATGCGCTGGGCAGCTACAGATTATCTGCTTGATCAAGGCGGGGTCGTGTAATGCTTATTACTGACAAATCAATTGTCGGCCCTTGGATAGCAGAACAGACGCAAATGATATGGAAGCCCGAAGGCGCACAAACTATCGGGTTAGCAAAAGACGGTGCAATTGTTGCGGGTGTTTGGTATGACGACTACAACGCGCAAAGCATAACAACGCACATATCCATCATTGGCAAAATAACAAAAGAATATTTGAGGGTGATATTTGATTACCCATTTATTCAATTGGGCGTGCAAAAAATTATTGCCCCAGTGCTGGAAGATAACGCTAAAAGCATTAAATTAGTCAAAAAAATGGGCTTTAACGAAGAGACACGATTAAAAAATGTTCACCCGGCAGGCGATATGATTTTCTTTATTATGAACAAACGCGATTGCAAATACTTAGGGGTTAGATATGGGTAAAAAGAGTCCAGCAGCACCACCACCACCGGATTACGCTAACGCTGCAATAGTTACAGCAGCAGGTAATCTAGAGGCCGCACGCGCTGCTACACAAGCCAATCGTGTTAATCAATATACGCCTTATGGCAACCTGATTTATTCGCATAACTCATGGAATGGCCCAGATGACGGCTGGAACGCTACACAAACGTTAGCGCCTGACCAGCAGAAATTACTAGACCAACAAAATAAAACTAGCTTAGGTTTATCTGGCTTAGCTGATCGTGGCCTAGGTTATGTTGACAACGCATTGTCAAACAACATTACCTCAGCCAATTTGCCCGCCAGCATGGTAAATGCGGGTCAAACCGGTCAAGATGCTTTGATGGCTAGGTTCCAGCCACAAATTGACCAAAACAATAAGGCGCTTCAGTCTCAGTTAGCCAATCAAGGCATTGGCGTGGGTTCAGAGGCATATGGCAACGCCATGCGTGTGCAAAATCAAGGCAATAACGACCTTCGGTCACAGGCAGCGCTAAATGGTATTGCGGTTGGCCAAAACGCGCAAAACCAGCAATTTCAATTGCAATCACAGATCCAAAGCCAGCCGTTAAACATGCTTAATGCAGTACGTAGTGGTTCACAAGTAAGTTCGCCTAGTTTCGTAAACACGCCACAGCAACAGACAACGCAAGGCCCCGACATGATGGCAGCGGCGCAAGGCCAAAATCAATACAACATGGGGCTGTATAACTCGCAAGTAGGCGAAAACAACGCGACCAAAGGAATGATCGGCCAAGTAGCTGGCAGCGCTGCTATGGCATTTTAATGCTAGGTCTTGCATTTTCAGGCGGTAAAGATTCATGGGCCTGCCTTTGGCTAAACCGCCACAGGCTATCAAATTTGGTTGTTATCTGGATAGATACTGGAAAAAATTATCCTGAAATGCTGGCAACGATAGAACTTGCAAAAACAATGTGCCCTAACTTTGCAACGGTCACAGTAGACCGTGACGGACAAAATGCTTTTCACGGTTTGCCGTCTGATGTAGTGCCTATTAATTGGACGCGCCACGGGCAGGAAGTGACAAGTAAAAAGCCGGTGATGATTCAGTCATACATTCAATGCCACCATGAAAATATAGGCATGAATTTACAGGCGTATTGCAAAGCGCAAGACATTACCCGTTTGATACGCGGTCAACGCAATAACGATGGTCACAAATCAAGCGCACGCGATGGCTCAATTGTTGACGGCATAGTTTACGAACAACCGATTGAAAACTGGACGACTCAAGAAGTGCTTGATTACGTTGCTCAACACATGCCATTACCTGAACATTTCAAGTTCAAGCATTCGTCTATGGACTGCTACGACTGCACAGCATTTGCAAGCGAATCTATCGACCGTATAGCCTACACAGCGCAAAAACATCCTGAGTTGCATGCCTTGTATGCAAAACGCAATCAAGCGCTTAAAACTGCTTTATCTGAATCCATGAAAGAGTACGAATAATGGCAACATCAAACATGCAGCAAAATCAGGCCATGCAGCTCATAGCGCCCGATATAGCGCAAGAACAACAGCAGCTTTCGCGACGCCAGCAGTTAGCCGACATGTTGCGCAAACAATCGCTTGAATCATCTGGCCCGACTGAAATGGTCGGCGGCTGGGCGGTCAAGAAAAGCCCTTACGAGGGTTTGGTAAAAATGGCGCAAGCTTTGGCCGCTAACTACGTGCAAGACAAAACAGATACGCGTCAGCTTGAGCTTGCTAAAGGGTTGCAAGACCGTCTTGGCTCAGTCGCATCAGGTGGCGGTGCAAGCTTGTCGTCTGATGCAGCAGCAACAGCGGCATTATCAACAAATGCGAACGGCCCGACCAACGAAAATGCTGCCACACAGACGCAATTAATGGCTCCCATAGCTCCCCCGGCCAATGACAAATATGGCAATAAAAACCTGATTCGTAGCTTGGCAATTAATGCCTTGGGCGGCGATCAGGCATCAGGTGCGTTTTGGGAAGATCAAAAATCTACTGAAGCCGGTAAACGTGGGCGCGAGCTTGGTTATACGCTTTCAGAAGACCGTAAAAATGAAGACCAAAAGCGGTTTAAAGAGAATTACATTGCACCTGTAAACGCACGGCCAGGGTCTATTTTGCGCGACCCTATAACAAATATGCCTATGGCATTTAATCCGCATGTACCGGATGGTTTCACACCATCATTTGATAATCGCGGCAATGTAACTGGTATGAGCCAAATACCCGGCGCACTGGCTGCTATTGGTGGAGTCGAACAAGCGAAAACTATGGGCGTGGGTGAAGCAACTCCTACAGTCACATACGACGCGAGCGGAAAATCAATGTTCAGTACAAAAGCTACGGATGTACGCCGCGTAAATGCTCCAAATGGCAATCCTGCTGCTGGTTCAGGGTTGCCGGCTGATAACAACATTAATGCAAGCGCTAATGAAATTGCTAGAGCACAAGCATCGCTTAAAAATGTGACCGACCCCGCGTCTAGAAAGCTTTTAGAAGATGAAATTGCAAACCTAAAAACGCAGCAACAAAAATATAACTTGCCAACTCAAGCCACAATTTCAGCAAGCCCAACATCAGGAATATCACCACAGCAGAACCCGGGTGTTATAGCCAACGCTGACGCAGCGCAAAAAGCATCAGCACAAACTATGCATGATTCATACTCAGGTTTGCAAACGGCTAACGCATCAGCCCAAGCAGCGCTTGATTCACTTAAAAAGATGAAAGAACTCGGCGCAAATAAAAACTGGATGCAAGTTGGTAAAGCTGCTACATACACAACTTCGATAAGTAAAGATGCCGCTGAATATGAAAAACAACGCGCTAACGTTACGACTCTGCTTTCACAGCAAAACGGCACTAATGGAACTGATTCAGGCCGACAACTTACAGGTGAATCAGTACCTGATTATGGGAAACCAATGCCGGCCATTGCAGACGGTTTAACCACGTTAGAAAATCAGGTTATACACAAGCAAATAAAAGGAAACTTTTTAACTTC
>LDNN01000022.1_pt3 | contig 21078 bp, 27 predicted proteins | sample 350691 | NCBI WGS metagenome assembly LDNN01 (sample SAMN03646984, study PRJNA283341) | glacier metagenome | biome: Icesheet; feature: ENVO:00000133; material: cryoconite; isolation source: sample CY1 0.2 micron filtrate containing viruses sediment from cryoconite holes ...
TATAAAGACCCCGAACACTGCCAGCGCCTAGGTCTACAAATAAAACCCTACCTGGTGTTGGGTATAAAACGACCCTTGTTTCTTCTGATGGGGTTTTTTCATAAACTGGATAAAAATTAATACATTCTTGCGCATTGATATTAAGTGAGCGTTCTTTATAAGCACCTCCGCAAAATGGAATTCTCATCTACCGCCCCAACCACTAAATCCATCGCTGTAAATATTCCAATAATTTTTACGAACAATCATGGGATCAAAATTTGCTACCTCGGGTTTAAAATTGATTGCTCTGATCATTGATAATGCATTAGCTGCAAATTCTTTTAAATCTGGTGATATTGGATACCCATACTCAAGTGCTAATCGCACGGCCAAATTATAAACGACCGCATCTTCATATTGTCCAGGCAGAGCAATTGTTGCTGTACTGCTAGTAATTGCAGTAAATGGCTTGAATGATTCAATAAATATAGTCCTTACTGAATCTGGCGTTGGGTATAAATAAACAATACCGTTACTATATTGAGGGTCGTAATAAAGATAATATGATAGACCTTGCACTGTTTTTAAAGGTATATCGTTATATTGCTCTTGAGTAATTATTTGGATTGGCAAATCATTATTACTGCTATCTCTAATAAAAGCATCAGTAATGATATCTGGTCTTGTTGTACTAAAGTTAGCAGCTGCGCCAATGGTATAACTAGATTGTCCTGAAATCAGCGCAAAATTTTCTTTTGTTTTAAAAGGCGGCATCAGGTTATCGCCAGACCACGATGCAAGCATGCTATTTAGTTCTTCTAAAGCAATACTAATTTCGCTGCCAGATATTGCCTCCCCTGGCGTCTCACTGCTTATTTTACGTAAAGCACGAGTAATTAAAGTAGTCGCTGTTGCCATAATTCTGATCAATCCCTTTAATCAGTTTTAAATAGGTTGTTTTTTTTCCTACCCACTTTTAACCCAGGGTTTAAAGTGGTTTCTTGTATTTCATCTTTATTATTTAAAAATTTAGCAGGCGTAGCTGCCCAACCTGTTTTGTAATAACTATTAGTTTCATGTGCATCAACAATTATTGGTTCTTCAGTTGCATGATATATCCACGTTGGATATTTCATAATTACCCTCCAAAAAAGGGCACCATCAAGGTGCCCCAAACTAATACTACCCTAACACGCGGCAAGCTAATTCAGGATAAAGGGTCTTGACGCCATACAGTACATCCAAGCGGCAAATTTCTTTATCATTTGTAACGTCATAATCTTTAATAATACGAACACTCATGTTGTTAAAGCTCTCTCTAGCTTTCCAAACAGCAGAGTCTGGTAGAACCATTGGAACCATGACTAAAGCAAAAGCATTTTTATGAAATGCTAAGTTAGCAGAGTGATTTGAAACTACTGTAATCGCTGCATTATCAGCAGGTGCTACAGTCACTGTTTGATAAGGACCACTAGTAGTAAGGGGTGGGGAAATTGAAATGGTCGCATTACCAGATCCATCAGAGTTTGCATCAGCAGTTACAGCAAACTGTTGTAATGATCCTATTGTTTGTTTACTGACAGGGTTAACTGCATTGACACCGGCCATGGTAAAAACGTCACCTTGTTTTAAAATACCGGTAATGCTATTACTCCAACCTTTAGTCAGTAATGATGCGCCAGATTGCGCTGCGCCATTGACTAACGGCGTACCTGTTGATGTGCCTTTAGTATGTGAAACCATATTTTGATCCATGTACATATCAAATGCAGCTTTTCTTCCTAAATAAGCATTGTTAATAATACCTTCAACGATATCTGGTTCAAAAACACCTTTCAAACCATCTGCAATAGACCAATGACCCGCAGGGTTTAAAACAAGACGTCTATCTTCCCGAGGCGCTGCAAACTCATCTAATTTGCGACCTGCAGCAGCCAAATCAGCAAACGTAGCTGGCGGTGTACCAGCGGTACCAGTTGCGTTATAAACATCTCTATAAAGAAAAGCGACATCTTGATCAATTTGATTAGCAATAACATTCATAGCAGGTTTAATATAACGATTTGAATATTCCTCAATCGTTAATGTTAAATCAGAACTAGTAAATGCCCAGTCAACGCCCTTTTGAGAACTAACTACAATGCTAGTAGATTGTTCGGTGACATCTTGAATAGAGGCGGTTGCACCAGAACGAATGGTAAATTTTACTGGTTTTCTGATAGTAACGGTCGAACCTATTTTTACAAATTCTTTCTTATAATCACGATATACAAGACCACCTAATACCATGTTATTTTCAAGAATCATTAATGCTTCTTTTGCAATAATACTTGGTGTTAATATTGAGTTAGCCATTTTTAAAATCCCTTTAAAATTACTGCCCGTTTTAAAATCTTTTTAAAACTATTTTTTGCTTATCCTTCTGACCCCTTTCATGTTTTGCATCCGCCAAGCGCGATATTCTGAAGAATCCATTTCACTGGGATTTTTCTCGAATTTTTCCTTGCCTCCAACGGTTTTGATGGGGTCAGGGGCATCACTAAGTTTTTTTGGCTTAGAGGCTGGTTTATCAAAAACCCTAGCTTCTAGCCGCCCTATTTCTTTTGCAGCTTCAACAGGCGTTAGTTCAGCAATTTTTCTAGCAATATCTGGATTCTTGCCCAAGTAATAGGCTAATTCACCGGACGCATTACTTTCAAAAACAAGGTGAGCACTTATTTGGCTATATGGCACAGTTTTATCAAATGCCACTTCGTCAAAATCACTATATTTTTTTCGAGCATCATCTGTTTGTTCAATAAACTTAGCTTTTACTTGTTCTGTCTTTTGCTGTTCTACGTATGCCTGCTGTTTTTCGACATCTTCTCTTTTCCTAAGATCGTAGCGATGGTCTGCTAATGCTTTGATATAATCCTCGTAGCTTTCAAAATTTTCGAACTTAGGTTCATCGATATTGACTGTCTGCTTTTGCTGATTTGTTTTTTCATCAACTTGATTTTTCCAATGCTGGGCTTCTTGTCGTGCTAATTGTTCATTACGTTCTGCGTCATAACGCTGCTTTGTTAATTCATCAATTCTCTTTTGCACGCCTTTGAATTTTTTAGGCTGTGCGTCGGTGGAATCTTCGCCGGAATCTTCTAAGGTCGCTGACTCCTCGTATTCATCATTTAATGGACTAGTTTTATCTTTAGTTGATTCAACCTTTTCATTTTCTGATGAGCTTTCAGCAGCAGGTTTATCACCTGTTTTATAATCCCAAGTACCCTCTGAATCTTTAATATCAACGTCTTGTTCTAAAACATCAATCATTGCGCGCTCCGCGTATTTCGCCTTATGAAACCCATAAGTAAGTTTATTCCACACATAAAAAACCTGCTCTAGGCCGGCTTGGTTTAAGAATATTCTTTATAAATAATAATCAAATCCTTCAACAGATACGGCCAATGCATCGGTACCACTTGCCACTTTATAATCTATCTTTGGTGCGCCAGTTATTAACTTAGTCATTAGCTTAAATGTTGAATCACTAATTTTAGTTGCAACATTACCTGTTAATGTATGCGAATCACCTACCTGGCCGGATGGAACAAATTTAGCAGTATCGCCGGCTGTACCAGTTGTTAATGCACCATATACATAAACAGGCAACAAATCAGTAGCAGGAACCAAGTTAGTTAAATCGATTGCAGTGTAGACAGTAGCAGCACCAACGGTTACAGCTGTTGCTCTTTGTGCATCGTACATAAAGGTACGTTGGTTGTTTGAGCCAGCGGTATAACCTAAAAATAACTGGGAGCTACCGGTCGTTGGCCAATATCCAACCAATCTAAACATATCGTAACCACTTGGTAATGCTGGCACTGTTGTAGACAATGACACCATACCAGCTGTTGCTTTGATACCCATCGAATCGCCAATAACATATATTGCATACATTCTAGTGGCGGCAATAGCACCTGTATCAAGTCCATTAGCACCAGCTACTGTAAAATCGACAGTAACAGTTGTAGACAAAACAATGTTAGATGCATCGGTAGAATCCCTAGCTGATAATGGGGTTAGCGTTAAAGTGGTATTTGATGTTCTTGATACTGGTATAGCAGAATAAATAAATCCTGTTGGAAACTTACCAAAATACGCATTTTGACCTGAAACTGGCATAACATTCTCCTCATAAAAAAACCGCCGAAGCGGTTTTTAAATAATAATATTAATTTAGGACAACATAACCGTGACGGATTTCACCCGCTTATGCAGTTGAACCCTATCTAGCATTGACCTGGCTTTTTACCTTTACCATTTTTACTTGGCATTGGCATTACTGGTTTTTTAGAATTTGCCATAAATAATCTCCTTAAATTAAATAACAACCTCCTAATGTAAACGTAAATGACGGGGTCGTACCACCGATGGTAAATACGACCCGCCATACTTTAGGCAAAATATCACTAACTCGCCTACTCGCTGTGGTAGCAACACCTGCATAAATAACAAAGTCATCTGTGCTTATTGCAATTTTTTGTGCGAAAGCAGCGCCTGTTATATCCAAATATTGACCACTCAGAGAATCTTTGCTTTGCAGCTTAACGTCTAAAGTTGGCGTTGTGCCTGATGCTGCGGTCACATCTAAGCATAACCTAATACCTTTAGCGCCATTATTAATTAAATCATTACTAGTGAAAGTAGCAGTGCGTGCTCCGCTAGGTGAAATAGTTATTTCTAATAAAGAATCCATATTAATTCCTTGTCCTTATACATAAGGGCTGTTATTCATATTGCCAGACTGTAAAGCAATCTTAGTTTTTACTTCATCTAACTCTAGTCTTCTATGCTCTAGTTGAAGCTTTGCATTTTCGCTATCAATTTTGTTTTGCTCTACTTGTACCTTGGCCATTGCTACCTCATGCTGTCTTTGCTGATCAGCGTTTTGCTGTTGCAATTGTTGCATATGCATCATGGCTTGCTGCTGCTGCTGTTGTTGTTGCTGTTGCTGTTGTTGTTGCGGAGATGGGGGCTGAGGCTGACCAGGCGCCCCTTCTTGATTTTGCGCGTTGTCGTCTTGTATAAGCTGAGGCGGTAGTGCTTTTTTCAAGCGGTCTGCTATTTCATCAGCTCCTGGCCAATCCATATTTTTAGCAATTAAGTCAGCAATCAAAGCACCAGCCTGTGGCATTGCCTGTACAAACTGCATCATACTATTGGCCGCTTCTACACGCTGTGTGCTATAGCTCGGCCCGACACTCACAGTAACATCATATTTACCTTGAGAAAGATCATTTAAAATAACTTCATGCATGCCTAGCCCACCAGGCATTGGCACCATTTCACTTTTATTAATAGATACCATCTTGGTTGTATTATCTATACCTAATATTCTAATAACTCTTTCTGTGTCGTAGATATGCGGTATTAGATCAATGAGCACCACACCGCAGTGTTGAATAGCAACTGCCATATTGTCAAAAAAAGCAAAAGATGAAGTATCGCCCTCCCTCTGCCTGGCTAATATAGCTTTACCTGATGTTTCGTTGCCTTTTGCCCCTAAGCTTGCATCATAAATACCAGTAGTTGCTTTAATGTCATCAGCAGCACTGAGCGACATAGCGATTTCTGCGCTAGGTACGGGCGGTGGCATCGCACGCTGTGGAATGCCAGCACCAGCACTAAAATTATAAGGTAAATAAGGTTTACTTGTGGTGTTAGCGGAGTTCCATTCACCCTCAAAGTTTCTAATTTGTTCTGGCGTTACTAGATAAGGCGCTTTTGGCGCTAAGGCAATAGCTTCTGTTGCTGTTGATTTCCAATAGTTATACATACGCTGCGCATCTTTTGCGTAATGTATCAGTCCATTGATTTTCTTCTTGCCTTGTATATCAACTTCTTCGCCGTAAACTACAATAATGGGGATATATTTACCTGGCCACTCTTTCTTTTCTAAGACCTTATGAGCACACAGTTTATAAAAAATGATTTTTTCTAGTTCTACCTGGCGTTCTTTAATGATTGTCAGGGGTATTTGTGCCGGATCATTAGGATTTGGCTTTAGTATTTCTTTTAATGCTTTATCAGAACCGTCTTGATCTAAGTTATATGTACTGCCATCACTTAACGATACTAGTCTGCTTTTGCTTGGCTCTTTGACCCAATACTCAGCAACACGCACACCTTCTTCGTTGCTGTACCAAAGCTGATTAAGGTTATCTTCATTATCTTCAAACGATTGTGGCAACGTATCAGGATAAAGTTCTTCAAAATCTTGCTTTGACATCATCTCAGTAACGAAGATGTAACGTGCATCGCCCTTAGTCAACTCTTGGGCTTGTGGATCAACGTAAACTGTTAATGGGTTTGAAATTCTTTTAATCCTAATATCTTGATCAAAGCTATCATCATTAGAGTATTCAGTAATGACACGCCAAGCACCATAACCGCCCCTTGCTGCACATTCAAAAGCCGTAACATAAGCAATATCTGCTTTGCTTTGATCTTCAATATTCTTAATAAGCCCATCATAAATTTCTGCTACTTTTACATCTGCATTGGCATCAGCAGGTCTTACTTTAATAGCAATTTTATTTTGACGATAATCACCGATGATTTGTTTTAAAACACCATTTACCTTATTAAAGGTCAATGCTGGCCTGTTAGCGCCTCTTGCTTGCTTTATTTCTGGTGGCCACTGATCTGTAGTTGTCGCAAAATAAGTATCATCAATATAATTTTTACGATTATCGTGTTCAGTATCATATGATAGTTGAAAGCGTTTATGTGCTTCTTTGAGTATTTTATCATCATCAGACAAATGCTTGTCTTTGTCTGGCTTAGATTTTTTCATGCACCCATCCAACTACTATCAGAAGTTTCTATACTTGACGTCCTTAAAAATTTATAAGGTTCATTGATTACTGGAAAAGCAAAGGTCAAAGCACAAGCGTCGCCCTCATCAGGGCTTCTAATGCCTTTTTTTCGTAACTCATCTTTAGTGTAAAAAACAGGTCTACTTAAGCTGTCATGCTGTTTAATCAATGGCATTGTTAAATCAGCATGTAATGAATCATTGTCCGGTATTTGTACAATTTCTTGTTCAAACCATTCTTTCATTAAGCCCCACATCTCTGTGCGTTTATTAATAAAACGTTCTGCGTTCAATGGCCTTTGACCGAAATTGATGGGTGTTAGCTTACTGCTATAGCCCATCTCTGATAATCTGTCGTAAACACCGACCCCAAGGCCGCCAACATCAATAAAGACCCTATCAGGGCTTTCTTCCTTAATTAAGTTTGCAACAATGGCGGCAACTTCCATGGTGTTTTTGTCGTGATAGGTCAAGAGCTGATGTATTACCCTGCCCTGTCTTATTGCAATGGCAGTTTTGTCTTTGCCGTGACCTGCCACATCGACACCCATGACTTTTGCACCGTATGGCTCGGTCTCTGTTTTGCGTGCTTTAATGACTAGCTCTGCGTCAACAAATGAATCAATGCCTGAGGTCTCAAAAGCTTCTGCTGCTGTGGCGGGATACTCTTGCTTAAATTGCCATTCGTCCTTTAGGTCTTCTACTTTAGAACGCCGCCAAGCCATCTGCTCGTTATCAAGTTGATAAGCTGCTTTATATTCTGTTTCTTTCTCGCTTAACGAAAACCCCGCTGGTATTTGCTTGCGATATTCTTCTTGCCAGAACCAGGGAATAAATATGGGTATATAGTCGGTCAAGCCCGACTCTGCTTTTTGCCATTGTTCATGAAAGAAATTACCAATACCATTAGCGGTAGATTCTAGGAATATCTCAGTGCCTGGTTCATCAGGGATGGCCTGCAAGATGCCTTTGGCGTGCTCATAAGCATTTGGCCAATAGGCTACCTCTGAACCATGAAAGAGCTGGATAGTGGATGATCTACCCAGCGCTTTTGTGCCTGCTGTACCGACTTTATAGCCTGAATCCAATAAGCCAAAATTTAATTCCTTGGCATTACTAGTATCAACTTTGGGTCTGACCACTGCTGGACAGTTGGCATGATAACGTTGTGCCATATCAAACAAATTATTAGTCGCATCAGAGTGGTGCGTTAAGATAAAAGCCTTGGCTCCTTTGCGATGGGTCACCAGCCAATAAAAGCGGCCTTCAATGTAAGTAGAGCAGCCTTGTTGTCTACCTTTTAAGATAATTGCCCTTACTTTACCTTTTTCATTGAATTGCTTTTGTAGAAGATTATGTAAATGTCTTTGTGCTGCGTTAAATTTAAATTGTTCTAAAGAACCAGATTTTGAAACTATTTTTAAACATTTTGATGAGTAGTGCTCAAAATCATTTTTAAGCTTTTGTCTAATCTCCTTTTCTCTATCTTCCATAATTTATATTCAGTAAGTTTATTCGAGTTCACTTAATGCGTCTTCATGACGTAACGTTAATGAACCACTGTATTCTTTTTTGTCAACAAACATACCTAAATGCTTGCCAATTAGCTCTAATGCCTTATTTGCACCACTGTGCTCAAACTTAAAAAGCCCTTCAAAGTTTCCTTCCCTATCAGTCATCGCCTCTTGCTGCATACATCTTTCAAAGACTTTTTTAAGGCCATCCATTACCCATTCTTGGCTCAATTCTGCCCGTTTAGAAAGTTTTTGCTGGGCTTTAACAATAACTTCTTTAACCATAACATTTGATAACAACCTACTGCCTTGCTCTTGTGCGGTGTGCTCGCTATAGCCAGCACGAATTGCCGCCTGAGTTGCATTTAAGTCCTTTAAATATTCTTCAGAAAATTTTTGCTGTTTTGGAGATAATATTGTCATTTTAAGTTTAAAAATCTTGTAGTTAGTTCTGCTGTCATCCTGCCTCGTCCATGAAATGCCCATTTTGTCAATTTCATGTTTGAAAACGCTATCATCCTTGACCTAAGAGACAGCAGAATTCTTTAATTAATCCATCTAAGTATTTTTATTAAGAATTGTCAGGATTTTTCCAGTTGTTTACACTTGTTGATATTGTTCCGCCAAAGAAATAATGGAAGACATCATTTAATTTTGAAGTAATAGCACCTAATAACAACATCAAAGCATCTTTGTCACTTGCTTCGCCTGGAGAAAGTGCCATATAAAATATTAAAAAAAGGCAAATAAAGAACCCTGCTGTAATGCAATAAGCTAAGTTTCTGGCTGTATTATCAGTGACGCCTAGTTTTCTAGCTGAGTCTCTGTCTTGTACTTCTACTTTATAATTTTCTAATGCTATTTGGTGCAGGTTGATTTCTTTGTTGTTTTGAAGTTCAAGTAACTTAAGGCCAGCTTGCGGATCATTTTGAATTCTAGAAAATACTTGTTCTGGGTTGTTTGGGTCGGCGCCTAAAATTTTAGCAACTAAAGCCCCTACAGCTTCACCACCAGCACCTGCTACAAGACCACCTAGAGTAGGTGCTACCTTAGCAATTAAATCGCCTACGTTTGTCCAATTCATGGGATAATTTCAAAATGAACTAAGTCATTAAATTTTTGATCATTTAATTCTGTATTTTCGTTCCAATCACCGCCCCATTTGACCTTATGGGTAATAAGACCTTGTTTAAAAAGTGCTTCTGCAATGCCCATTACAAACCCTGCAAAATATAGGATCCTATTTTTATCTTTCCAATCTATTGGATATGGGACAGCGTCAACAGCCATAGAAGGCAGCTTATTGTGGTTACCATCAGGCCATTTTTTTTCACTCTTTCCTTCTGAAAAAGCAGTATCTTGTTCTTGTTGATTGCGATGGCCACAAACAACTGAATGATCAAAATTTTTAATGACTTCAGCAAATATTAACTGTAAGTCACTGTGGCATGTTGCCAGTTTGTAGATAGAATCTTTGCTGTAATTAGCCATAAAAAGTCCATTTTATTTTTGGCAAAAAAAACCTAACGGGGAGGAGTTAATGCCCATCGCAAACCCTGCAAAATATAGGATCCTATTTTTATCTTTCCAATCTATTGGGTAGGGGACAGCGTCGACTGAATGATCAAAATTTTTAATGACTTTAGCAAATATTAACTGTAAGTCACTGTGGCATGTTGCCAGTTTGTAGATAGAATCTTTGTTGTAATTAGCCATAAAAAGTCCATTTTATTTTTGGCAAAAAAAAACCTAACGGGGCGCGTTAGGTTTAAAACTAAATAATAACAAGAATATGCTATAAAATACTAAAAAGAGGCGGCCCTGTCAAGCTCTATTTCATTAAATTTTGATTTATTTACTGCGTTGCTATTTTTACTTGGTTGTTGGGAAAGAACTGCTTCTAACCAAAGTTTAGCTAACTGTAAATGGTGTTTAAACATTCTAGGTGATATCCCGTGTTTTCTAGCTAACCAAGCATTGGTATCTTCTTTGTGTGCGAGATAACGGATCCTTAATGTCTTGGCAAATTTTTTATATTGCCCATCATAAACATTTGCAAACTGACAGACCCAATCTTCTATCTGTTGTGCTTTTAAGTTTTCTTGATAAAGCTTTGTACCATGTCCTTTATTAAGGACACCGCCTTCTTCCATTAACCGCCCTAACATACTTCTGCTCGGGAAACCTAAGCCATTATTTCCGCTTCTAATATAGCCAGCCCATTCATATAATCTAGCTTCAAGCTCTATACCATCTTCCATGTTTAATGTCATTAAAACTCCCTAAAGCACTATTTTGATATTTACGGGGAACAATGCCTCAACTATTTTTTTCTTAGATATAAAACTTGCTGTTTCTAGCCCTTTTACATCAACAAAATCTACCGTCCCATTACTTAAAAATTCTACAAAATCTACAACGTATTTAACGCCCCCAGGTAAGTGGAAAGGCACTTGACGCAAAAACATAATTACTTCGCCAGCTTTTTTACGAAGTTTTAAATGTTCGTAGTAACGGGCTTCAGCTTTTGAGTCAAATTTAATGTCGTCTTTAAGGGTAATTTTTGCGTTGTATTTGTGCCTAATCTTAGGCTTCTGTATGTTTTCCATGAAATATCCTTTTTCATGTTGTTGTATATTTTATGTCTATCATGTGGGATTGGGAAACACCCACGTCTTTAAGCGGACACTTCAGTAAAGCTTACTTTGCAGGCTTTAAAAAAACTACCGCTTTGAGGCGGTAGTGATTCATAGATGTACCGTTTTTGTTTTACGCCGCTGCTTTAAGCATTTAGCAATCCTTGCTATAGCCTGTGTAATTTATAGACTAAAATTTAATTGAAATCAAATTTATTTATATTTTTTTTTTAAAAATCCCTTAAATAAAAAATCTTTTATAGTTATATATAAAAGTATTATTACAGGTGACACTTGACCCTATAAGTAAGTGACACCTAATCTTTATAGACATTAAAGTTACCCACAGAAATTGTGGATAACTAAGTTAAAAACTTGCTGTTAGATTGATTTTTGAGATAAAAATCATTGAAAATAAAAGCGATATTTGCTTTGAGTAAATTTTGCGCAACAACAAGCCTTGGTCTTTATTTTTGATTGTTTAATAATGGTTATTATTAGCTGGGATTATCATCAAAGGGGGCTAACTTAAGAAGTTGCAACCATGATAATTGCGGGTTCTGGTCTTTCATCTGTTTATATTTAGAAGCTAGCGCCGCATGCATTGCATCAATACTAGAAAATGAATTAGAGATATTGTTATTTTTATGGTGTGTTGTCCTGATATTTACTAAGCCTTTAGCTAGATTAAGCCCTCCATTATAAAATTTTTCTAATTTCTTACGGCAATAGTCTATTTTTCTATCTAGGCTTTGGTTGCTCATACCAAGATGGATAAAAAATACCCTGGTTAATTTACGAATGGATGCAAGCCCTATATATTCAGCGTTATGGCCTTTTTTATATCGACGGGTAACCTCAAGGTAGCCGGCCTTTAAAAGATCGCTGATAGCACGTTGGATTCGCCTTAGACCAAATAAATTCGCCTTGTCTCTGCCGCGATTAGCTTCTTTTAAAATATACATTAATGTGAGCGGTCTAAAGAAACCATCACTTTGTGCTACACCGACCCTTAAGCTATACATGTCAACGTGGTGTATCAGTACCTGCGCCACTACCTTAACGGCCTCTCTGCGCTCACTTTTTTTAAGACGTTTGCCATGCTTTGGATATGATATCTTTTTCAAGAATTTTTTTGGAAATTTATAGAATTTTTCTGTATTTTCTATGAGTGTTGCAAAATAAAAAGGGCGTTGTTTATGGTGGTCTGGCTGAATATAAGATATGGGCAGCGCCGGATTATGCCCGCAATTGTTGCCTAGTGGAATATTTTTACATGATAGCTTAGAAAAGTTTCTCATGTTTTTATACGCTACGTGTTGTTTTTGCTCCGTAGTGTAGGCTATAATTAGCGCATACTACGGACGGTTTTGCTATTGATTCTCGTTTACTATGTTTGACCCCGCGAAGAGATTGCATAGAATCGAGAACGTGTTTGGATAAACACATTCTTTAATTTCCTCATTATTGTTGTAAAAAATACTACCACTTGTTTGATTAGTACAGGTGGTAGTATTTTGCTTTATATTTAGACTTTCAGCAAGCCGGCTTAAGTGGATTTGTTTTTTGACTTCTCTTTTTCAAAATGATCTTTCAATAATTGATTAATTATTGCGCTCATACTGCTCTTTTGACGTATTGCATAAAAATGTAATTCTTCTTTTAAATCAGCATCTATCAAAACGCCAAACCTATCCTTCTCTTTTTGCAATGTTTTAACAAGACTTTTAACATTTTTACTATCAATGGGTCTTGTCCCTATATTTTCGAATGGGTCTTTTTTCTTATTCATTAATAAACTCCATTAATTCTTTTTTAACGGCCAAAATTTCATTGCTAAGTTTTCGTGCCTGAGGATTGTTATTATCAAAAACTGACAAACCGTCAGCATACATTTGAATATGTTGGACGCTTCGACTAATCCTTGATTCTAAAACTGGTAAGTTAAACTTAAGCAACATTCTTTCAACAGTTTTTGCTAGCCTAGTTTTGCTCTCTGCGGCATTAATTAAAAAAATAGCTTTTATCTTTTTTTCACGGATAAGTTCCAGCTCTTTAATTAAATCTATTAAAGGTTCGCAGCCATCTATATCTGCTCCAGAGGGTTGCACAGGTATCACAACAACATCAGCAGACCTTAAAACACTGAGCATCATTTCATCAGCTTTTGAGCCTGAGTCAATCAAAACATAATCAAATTTGCCGCGTAGCTTTTTAATGTCAACATGTAATGTAGGTCTATCCATAACAAACACAGCAGGACAATCATGGTCTTTTGAGTATTCTTTCCATTTTCTAAGGCTTTGCTGCTTTGGGTCTGCATCTATCATTATTACTTCTTTTTTTTCTTTATAAAAAGCAACACCAAGGTTAATAGTAATTGTTGATTTTCCAACCCCACCTTTTGGATTTGCAAGTGCAATAACGCAGGTCATTTCTGCTCCTCCTGTTTTAATTATATCCAGCGTGTGGCCTTAATTTAACACACATTTTATTATATTAGTAAACACTAATATAATAAAATGTGTGTATTAGTTTTTTAGTAAAAACTAAATTGTTCATCGACTAATATTAGTAATTACTAATATTAGTGTTTACTAATATTATAAAAAGAGTATACTATAAACAATTAATTCATATCGCAAGGAGATAAGGTGCTAGAAGATCTAGGATACGCTGAACGCAGGATGCTGATTTATCAAACCAATAGTTTCAAGCAGAAGATATGCAATGTTTTTTACCGTATTAGAAAGCAGCTAAGTTATGACAATAGAATCAAGTTACTGTGATAATTCTGGGGCGGCCTGGGCTTATCAGCTAGAGGTTGAGCACCGAAGGTTCTTAATAGAAAAATTGGAGATTAAAATCATGAGTTTTAAGCCCGCAGAAAGAAAAAAAGCAAAGTTAAGGCTTGCTTTGTGTGGAACTTCAGGCAGCGGAAAAACCTATAGCGCTATCCTTATCGCAAAAGGAATAAGCGATAAAATTGCCATGATCGATACAGAGCACCACAGCGGAGAATTGTATTCTGATTTAACAAAATATGACGTAGCGCCATTAGGCGCACCATATACACCAGAAAGATATATTTCATTAATTAATGATGCTGAAAAAGAAGGGTATGAGGTATTGATTATTGACTCACTTTCTCATGCTTGGGCTGGGGAAGGCGGTGTACTAGATATGGTAAATAAAGCAGCTTCTGCTAACAGAAGCCAAAATAGCTATACTGCCTGGCGCTTTGTGACCCCAGAACATAACCGCCTAGTCGAGGCTATTTTAAAAACCAAGATGCATGTTATATGTACTATTCGCTCCAAAACAGATTATGAAACCAGCAAAGATGATAAAGGTAAAATGCAAGTTGAAAAAATTGGTCTTGCTCCAGTCCAAAGAGAGGGGTTAGATTATGAGTTCACAACAGTGCTTGATTTAAGTGTTGATGGCCATATAGCAAAATCATCAAAAGATAGGACACGCATATTTGATGGCAAATTCATAAAACCAAGCGAATCAACTGGGCAAGACCTACTAAAGTGGTTAAATAGTGGGGCTGAATATGTTGATGACGCAACAGCTAGAGAAGGGGAGATTTCTCAGTACATTAATCGTATCAATTCAGCAGAAAACCTAGAAAATCTTAAAGCCATTTGGGCTGAAGCAAGAAATAAAGCCATGGAATGGCACTATAAATTAGCAGAAGACGCTTTTACCGATGCTAAAAATAAGCGGAAAAATACCCTTGAAAAGCAAGTTTTAAATAGCTCACCTGTATTTGCTAATCAGGGGACTAAACAAGGAGGTGAAAATTATGCAAATGGCGCTTTATGATATTGCCAATAATTATTTAAGGGCATTAAACGAAATAATAGAAATTGAAGATTTACCGGATGATGCTATTGCAGATACGTTAGAGGGCTTGGTGGGTGACGTAGAAAGCAAAGCAATTAATGTTGCTGCATTTTATAAAACGCTAGAAGCACAAGTACTTGCTATTAAAAACATTGAAACTGAAATGACAAGGCGAAGAAAGTACCTAGAAAATAGGGCTGAAAGACTTAAGTTTTATCTTCAACAAAACCTAGAAAAATGTGGCATTACTAAGATAACATCAAGCCCATGGTTTACCATCAGGCTACAAAAAAGCATCCCCTCAGTAAGAATAGAGAATATTTCAGATATTCCTCAGGAATTCTTGGTGGAAAAAACTACGATTGAGCCAGATAAAGTAGCTATTAAAAGATCTATTTTAAACGGAAATGTAATACCTGGAGCAAAACTTCATCAAGGAGCACATTTAGTGATCAAATGATTTCTTAGCCAAATACTTAAAGTGGTGACCGAAGACGGCTATCTTACGGTCACCTTTCACGAAACACCAGGTTAAAGGATGGTTCCATGAACTACAGCAAAAACAATATTAACTCAAAACCAAGTGATTTAAAAGCAAAAAAAATATTGATTATTGAAGATCAACCTATCATACAAAAACTATTAACTATTTTTTGTGATAGGTCGGGATTTATGTGTGGCGTGTCAGACAATGCTAAATCAGGCTATGAAATGGCTATTGTTGATTCATATAATTTAATAATAACTGATATTAATTTGCCTGGAGAAATGAGCGGCATTGATTTTATTATTGCTTATAGAATTTATGAAAAGAAAAATAACTTACCAAGACTACCAATTATTGCTAATAGCGCTAATGATTACAAAATTGAAGCAATTGAAGCGGGCGCAAATTATTTTTTAGAAAAACCATTTGACCTTGGGCTTCTTGAGAAAGTAGTTAGTAGTATTTTTACAAAATAAGGAAATAATTAATGAGTGATTTAAATAAAGCAATGCTGATAGGCAGATTAGGCAAAGACCCTGAAATACGTTATACAAAAGATGAGAAAGCATGGGCTAATGCTAGAATTGCTACTAATGAAACATGGAAAGATAAAAATGGAGAAAAACAAGAAGCCACCGAGTGGCATAATCTAGTTTTTTACGGAAATATAGCCGAAGTATTAGGGAAATATGCTAAAAAAGGCTCTAAGCTTTATATTGAAGGTAAACTAAGAACAAATAAATGGAAAGATGCCGAAGGGGCAGAGCGCCAGACGATACAAATTGTTGTTAGCAATATGCAATTGCTTGATAGTAAAATAGAGCCTACAGCAGACGTGCTTAATAATTTACCAAAAGAATTAGAACCTGTATTTGATGAAACTGAGGATGATGTACCATTTTAAAAAGCCATAAAACTATAAATATAATTTATTGAAAATTAATTTTCAAGGAGCTTAATATGGAGTCAGCTATAGAGAATGATAAAATTAAATCTGAAGTAAATGATATACCGCTTAAAAGCAGGAGATTTGATTCATTGGCTTGGTTAGTACAAGGAGATAGTAAGTGTGGTGCAGCATGCTTTGATGGAGACACTTTACTATTAGCTACTAATGAAGATGAACAATGGCTTTTTACTGCTATAAGAGATTATCTAGTGCATGTGTCGGTAACTAGTTATGGTTTAGCTAATAAATTAAACAGTGCTATTGATGAAAGAGGAACAAAGAAGCCTGATGTGAATTTCATATTCGAGATGAATAAACTTTGTAACCAACAAAGAAAATCTTGCAAAATAAGAATGGAAAACGTATATCTAATCATCAAAGGTTACTTGAAAACAAGAGGCCGGAAAGAGTCGCTTTTCAATAACTCTACATATGAAACTGCTTTTTTAGATGCTATAAAAAAAATAACTCGCTCAATTCGACATACATACTTACGTTCTACCCCAGGACAAAGCAATAAAACTTTGGATATCCTCTTTGTTGATGCTATTCGAAATGGAAAGATTGAATTTGTTAAAATGAAAAAACCCCCTATTACAACAAAAATTGGTGTTCATGCAGAAATGAAGATTTTAAATTATTTAATAGATAATGATAAGATCAACACTAATTTTTACATTGGTGTGTCTAAAAAATGTTGCGAGAAATGTGAAGTGGCTATTCGTGCGGTAAATAAAGTGTACACAAGTAATCCGTCAGAAGAAATAATTTCATATAGGGGAAAACACGGATATAATTTTCCTGCTGAATGTCCGCCATTTTTAATAAATCATCCTAAAATTGCGGATGAATTTTTGGAGTTTTACAATGTGGGTAAATCGTCGCTAGAAAAACTAACTTTAGAAGAAATTTTTAAGGTTGAGGAAAAAGTTCGTATACCTGGGAAACTTCAAGCACAAGACAGATCAGCATCTCTGGATGAGAATTCTAGCGAATTTGGAGAAGAATATTATTCAAGTAAATCTCCTGAAGCTTTCAAAATATCAAGGTTTGGTGCTCAAGGAATTATTCGAAATAAAAGTAATAAATCAAAAGATGAGCTTTCAACATCTATAGAGGATTATAATATGGAAAATTCTAAGTGAGCCCTAATAGGCAAATTCCTGTTTTTTACTTATGGCCAGGCACTTTGGAGGAGCTCAGCTCCTCCTATGTTCCAAATTTATATTCTGACGCGCCATGGCGATTTTTCGAAATGGTTATTGCTCAAGTCCATTAAAATAAGAGTGCTATTTTCCTTTAGTGCTAAATCAAAAGCTGAGGCACCAATCTCTTGAATTTCATTGCGACGTAGATCAAGATAGGCAACGGTAGTATTTTCCTTTAGTGCCATGGCAATACTGCTAGCGCCAGCATCACTAATTTTATTATACCCTAGGTAAAGATCGGTAAGTGCTTTATTGCTTTTAAGTGATATTGCAATAGCGGCTGCACCAACATCGCTAATGCTAGCGCCTTGCATCTTAAGAGTCTCTATTGTCGTGTTTTCTTGAAGCACAAAAGCAATATTGCTAGCACCAGCATCACTTGTTTTATTCCAGCCCAGGTCAAGGTAAGTAAGTGTGGTATTGTATTGAAGCGCCATTGCAATAGCTTCTGCTCCCGCAGCACTGATTAGATTGTGTTTTAGATCAAGAAGAGTAAGTGTGGTGTTGTTTTTGAGCGCCTTTGCAATTGCAATAGCCCCTTCATCACTGATTTGACTATCGCTCAGGTAAAGTCTATTAAGCGTGTTTAATGCTTTTGCAATTGCGATAGCGCCATCATCCCCAATTTCAGTGTCACTTAAGTAAAGCCTGGTAAGTGTAGTCTTTTTTCCTAAATTTTCTACTAAAGCCGCTAAAATTTGTTCTACTTCTGGATGAATGGCTTGATCACCCCATTCACTTATTTCTTTTTCCATAAATCTTGGATCATTGGCTTGAATTTTTTCTAAGATCGCTTCTGCTCTATTAATTGAAATGTTCATGATATCTCCCCTTATTTAAGCTGGTTAATATTTGGTCTATGTTTTAACTATAGTACATAGCTTAACTATATCAAGAAAATGCTATAGTTTATTTTAGATTTATATATAATCAATTAATAAATAAGGGAAATAAATTTAAAAAATAGGTTTTTCTGCGATTTTCATTAATCGCTTGGGGTTTGAATCATGGTATCCAGCGGTGGTAGTAATGCAACTATGGCCGACCATGTCAGCTATTGCCTTCATGTCCACGCCACTATCTATTAAATTTGTTATGCGGGTGCGGCGCGCCGTATGGGATTTTGCGCCAACAATGCCGACATTTTTATAGAAACCGCAAATTAGCCTGACCATGTCACTTGGCAAAAATTCTGAGCCTTTTTGTGAAATAAAGAGCGTCTCATTGGGCTTAAGCGACTTTTTTTTAGCGCTTGCTTCTGCTTGTCGCTCTTCAATATAAGCTGTTAACGCCTTGCGTGCCGGTTTATTGGTTAAATAGGCATGTCTTTGTTTCTTGCCTTTTGTCATATGGCTTAACAAATTGATGGCTTCAAGCAATGATCCATCGGGCGCCATCACGTCACCGAGCCTAAGCTTTCTTAGTTCACATGCCCTTAATGCCAGGGAGAATTGTGTATATAGGATTGCGACGTTTCTTTTGCCGTGCCGGGTCGTGCTGGCAAATTGTATGGTTCTTTTGAATTCATCTGCTGTGAGTACTAGTGCTTTACCTTCTCTTGACATGGGGCGCTCCTTGACAAATAACAATGCTATTGTTTTATACAAATAGATATTAACTATAGCATTTATTATTGGATCAAATAAACACCAATCCTAACTTATTGATTTGTATAGTAATGCTATAGTTAAAATAAACTATAGCATTTTATTGATTTAGTTAAACTATGTACTACACTTATATTATAGAGCAAATATTAACCAGCTTATACAAGGAGTCAAATTATGAACACTTCAACTAATAGAACAGTAATTACTCAAGTAATTGAATTAGGCAGAGCATCAAATGGTTATCGTGAATATGGATTTAAGTACTGTACCGAAGATGGTCATGTACTAACACAAGGCGGCATGAATTATTTTGCAGCACAAGATAAACGTAATGAAATAATTAGAGAAAAAGGGCAAGCCAGGGTTCGTGTTATAGCCCCTATAGGCCAAAAGGAACCAAATAATGGAAGCTTATATTTTAGAAAATATCACATCTAATATTCCCAGCTTAATTAAATTAGCAAATGGAATTTTTTATTTAATGGGGATGTTATTTATCATACAAGCTGTATTTTATATCAAAAAAGTTGAAGAAAAGGGAAGTCCAAATAGCCAGTCTAAATTGAAACTTTTTTTAACGAAATTATTTTTTGGGGTTATGTTACTTAATATTCCGCAATTATTAGAAATAGTAAATTTTACCTTGTGGAATAACCCAGCTATTTATGCATATGAAATAACAAAAATATCTCGATATGCTGCTTTTATAAAATTATGTTTTTTAGCAATGAAATTGTTTGGTATGGCGTCTTTTGTAAACGGATTATTAATAATTAAAGAAAATAGGAGCCCTAAATTTGTTAATGGCGGATCAGCTAATGCCAGAGGGTTAAAATATATAGTTGGAGGAATTTTTGCCATAAATTTCATTTATTTTTATGAAACCGTATGTGCAACTTTGGGCTTTCCTTCATTGTTGCTTATTTAAAAAGGTAATTTGGCTGCATGAAGATGAATGCCTCAATAAACTAATTAACTAAAGATGATGGGAGTAAATATGAATAATTTAATAGATCCAGCTGTAGTAGCTAGAAAACAAATTGAATGGATTAAAGACGTGCTCTATCCAAAAAGAATAATATTTCATGATCAACAGGAAGAGTTAGATAAATTATGGTCTCTTTTCTTCGCTTTTGAATTCCATGAATTTTATTTTGAATTGCAATTTAAAGATGCATTAGGCAGCATAGATTCAGAATCATTATTTGAATGTAAAATTTGGTCAGAGATATTCAAAAGCTGGAAAAAAGCGGATCTTGAATCTGATTCATATTCAAAAATGCGTGATACGGCGCGAACATTTATAATATTTAAACAATTCAATATTTTAAATAAATTATTCTCCAAAAAAAGGGCTGCTGAAATTTTTGATGTATTGTCTGAAATATCAAGTACTTTTTTAAAGATGTGGCTAATAAATAAGCAACAAAAACCTAGCAATACAGTAGATTCAACAGAAGCAGTCAAATATTTAATGAGCATTGTTAAAAAAGAGATGAAAAAAGCAAGAATTGCTAACAAAACAATATCTCCAACTTTATTAAAAGATTTAGAAAATATTCTACTAAATAAACAAAAAGCCTATTTTGATTTTAATTTATTTTCAAAAAAGATAATAAAAAATTCAGAATGGGAAGAAACTATACAAAAAAATCTTAGTAATCAATCAGATAAATTTGTAAAAGTTAATTTTAATTTACTTGAAAAATCTTCAAAAAATTTAATAGACGCTGATAATGCTTTATTTGAAAAAGCAAAAATGGAATTTATAACAACAAGTCTTGAATTGAATGAAATACTTAAAAAAATATTTAAGAAAAATAAAGTCGCCAAGGTATTGGAAAAACTAAATCTTATTGGAGAGGTGTTTGTAGATGTTGTCCCAATAGAAGATCCTTGTATCCATGACAATATTCAGGATTTAAAATTCTTGAATGAACGGTGGTTTGAAGACCATCAGCCAAAAATTAGCCTAATGGGGTAG
>LDNN01000013.1_pt1 | contig 20339 bp, 26 predicted proteins | sample 350691 | NCBI WGS metagenome assembly LDNN01 (sample SAMN03646984, study PRJNA283341) | glacier metagenome | biome: Icesheet; feature: ENVO:00000133; material: cryoconite; isolation source: sample CY1 0.2 micron filtrate containing viruses sediment from cryoconite holes ...
AACTGCACACGCATGACCTCCAGCAGAAGATGCCCGCATGGGCGGACGATGGCAAGCCGCGGGCACCAGCGTTTGCAAAGGCAGTGGAGGCACCTGCACCGGCACTGCCCAAGCCGCAGGCACAACCCGCCGGTGCAGCCCCTGTAAAGACACCGGAAATTCCCAAACCGCCCCCTGCACCCGCCACGCTCAGCAAATATGCGGACCAGTTCAAAGACAAAGCCACAGCCAGCCCGTTCGTCGAAGCCTACAAGCAGATCGAAAAATACGGCACGCACACAAAACTGCCCATGGACACGCCCGCCCGGCTGGCGCGCGCCAAAGAGCAGGGCTTCAACCCGGACCTGACGCTTTACCATGGCACCGGGCAATACGGGATTATGCGGTTCAAGTTGCCCGAAGGCAGCGAGCCAGCGGTGTTTCTGTCCAACGATGCAAACGTGGCGGCGACCTATTCGGCTACAGGGCCAGCCCCTAATCTCATGCCTGTGTGGGCGAAGATGGTGAACCCGAAAGAGGTGGACTTTGGCGGCGCTTACAACGGCGAAAAAATGTCGAAGATACTGCACGATGCCAAGGCGGAAGGGCACGATGCTGTAATCATCAACGGCATTTACGACACGGGCGGTAAAGGCAAGCCGCAGACGCAGTATGCGTTCTTCGAGCCGGGGAACCTGCGCTCCAAATACAGTGCAGCGTTTGACCCTTCCGTGCTTGTGGGCAAAGCAAACATGCTGTCCGCTGCGGCGTCCCCTGCTTCCGCCGCCCTGCCCAAAGTGCCTGCCAAAGACTTTATCCGCGAGCAGGACGACCGGCTGTTTCGGTTGAGGCAGTCGGCCACTGCGGACCGGGCAGAACTTACGAAGCGCGTCGAAGCCCTGCCGGACGAGATGCGCAACCCGGCGCTTCAGGAAAAGTTTCACGCCTACGGTGAAGGGGACAAGTCCGTAGTGCTCACGCCGGAGGAGCAGGCTCTCTACGATAAGCACGTCGCTCCCTTCAAGCGGGAAGAACTGGCGCTATACGAGGAGGCCAAGGATGTTGACCTGCCGGTGGCGGACTTTGACCCCAACTACATGCGCCGCGTCGTCAAGGGCAAGAACGCACAGTTCGATAACCTCGCCGGGGGCGGCTCCGATGTGAACCCCACCATGGGCAAACGCTCGCTCCCGCAGTCCACGTCTTCAATGAAGGACAGGGTGTATTTTGTCGTGCAGGCAAAAGACGGCACGCGCAAGCTGGTCGCGCGGGCAGGAGACGGGCAGTTGACTGTCATCGAAAAAGGCAAGCCGGGTGTCCCGATCAAGCAAACCAGCGTTGTCAACAAGACAAACCCGAATTACCCCATCAAGAAAGGCGCACCGGCCCCCACAATTGCCGATGTCGGGGGGTCGTTCGCGGCAAACGGAAAAGAGTGGACTGTCGTGCCAGCCCTCACCCGCGAGATCGAGGGCAACACCGCTGTGCGCTACCACAAGAACGCGGTCGCCAACACGGTGGACAACATCGCCCGGCTGCGCGTGGTCGTGCGCGCGATACATGAGACGGAGCGGCTCAAGGCATCGCCGGAGTTCGCCGCATACGCCCGCCCCTACAGTGCCAAAAACATCCCGGCTGGCTGGCGGGAAACCACGATGCCCTTGTTCCGGGGGTTCAAGATGCACCCCAAGCTGGCAAACGTCATCGACGACTTCTACGGCAAGCATCAGGGCGGTGCGCTTGGAGAGGGCCTTGCCAAGATCAACCGGTTCGCCACGGGCACCTTGTTCTGGTCCCCAATCACCCACGCACTCAACGCTGGTGCCCACTGGTGGACGGCACGCGGGTGGGAATGGGTGAAGCCATCGGGTGTGAAAAGTCTTTTGATAGACGGCGCACGGGCCATGAAAGAGGTCGTCAGCCAAGGGCCGAAGTATCAGCAGATGCTGCGGAAAGGATCGGGGCTGGTCTACGGCGGCATTGCCAACGCCAAGTTCTACGAAACCATGATGAAGCGCCTTGGCGAAGACATCAAGCGCGTGCCTAACAAGTGGGACCCTATCGCCCGGACCCTTGGCGTGGGACCGACGGACCTTGTGCGGATGCTCTACAGCGGGGCCAACAAGTCCCTGTGGGCCGCGTCGGATATGTTTATGATGCAGCGCGTCATGGAGCTTGAACGCAAGGGCATGTCCACGCGGGACGCCATTGCCGAGGCCGAGAGGCACATTCCCAATTACCGGATACCGCCGGAAGTCCTTCGCAGCCGGGCTGTGCAGGAACTGTTGACCAGCCCCAACCTGTCACAGTTCTCCCGCTATCATTACGGTGCGCTGAAATCCTACGCGCTCATTGCAAAAGACCTGGCCGTGGGGACGAAGGCCGAGCGTGTCGAGGCAATGGGAAATATCATGGCGACCGCTGCCCTGATGGTCGTTGTCTATCCGCTTGTGAACGCAGGCATCCAAAGCCTGACTGGCAACCCGAAAGCGAAAATGGGCGCGCGCGGCTCCACCACCTTGCCGCAAGGCGTAATTGATATGTGGAACGGGGACAAGACGCTCGTGGAGTTCATGCAGAGCATTCTGACGATGGCTCCGGCCACCAGCCTTGCCATGGACCTTTACCGCAACGCGGACTCGTTCACGGGCCAGAAGATCATGGAGCCTTCCGACCTGCGGCATGGCAAGGTTGTGCGGGCAATGGCGCAGGAGGCCGAGCATATCGCTTCCAAGCTCATCCAGCCCTATGGTATGGTCTCGCAGGCGATGTCCTCGGGCAAATCGTTTATGACCACTGCCCGTGACACTGCCCTTGGCATTCAGGAACCGACTCCGGCGCAGCTTGCCAAAAAGGCCGGGGCATTCCGGGCGCAGGACAAAGCTGCGATGCGCCGGAGACTTAAACCAAAAGGGCCGATTGAAAGTCTGGCGAAGAAATATGGGGGCACGCAGTGAGGCTTCTCATCATCGACCCCCAAGGTGCTGGCCTTGACATCGCCATCCGCGCACAGAAGGACGGCCACAAGGTCAAGCACTTCATCCGCCAGACCGAGAAGACCAAATGGATCGGGCGGGGGTTCGTGGACATCGTCGAGGACTACAAGCCTTGGCTGCACTGGGCCGACATGGTGTTCAACACCGACAACACCAAATACTTGCGCGACACCGACATGATAAAGGCCCTTGGGGTGCCCGTCATCGGGGCCACGCAGGAGACCGCAGACTGGGAACTGGACCGCGACAAGGGGCAGGCGGTCCTGCGCAAGCATGGCATCGAAGTGCCACCGGTCGCGGAGTTCTCCGACTACGACAAGGCCATTGCCTACGTCAAGAAAGAGAACCGGCGCTTCGTGTCCAAGCCATCCGGCGACGCCGACAAGGCCCTGTCCTATGTCGCCAAGACCCCCGCCGATATGGTCTACATGCTGGAGCGGTGGAAGAAGCTCAGCAAGCTCAAGGGCGCGTTCATCCTGCAGGACTTCATCCCCGGCGTGGAGATGGCAGTCGGCGGCTGGTTTGGTCCCGGCGGTTTCAACAGGGGCTGGTGCGAGAACTTCGAGTTCAAGAAGCTGATGGACGGCGACCTTGGCGTTGCCACCGGCGAGCAGGGCACCGTGGTGCGCTATGTCGCCAAGTCCAAGCTCGCCAGCCAGATGCTGGTGCCGCTGGTCGAGGCACTGGAAAAAGAGAATTATGTGGGATACATTGACGTTAACTGCATCATTGACGACAAGGGGCAGGCTTGGCCCCTTGAGTTCACCATGCGTCCGGGCTGGCCGACGTTCAACATCCAGCAGACGCTGCACAAGGGCGACAGCATCGAATGGCTGATGGACCTCTCACAGGGCAAAGACTCCCGCAGTATCTTGCTGGACGAGGTAGCGATAGGAGTCGTTCTCTCGGTGCCCGACTATCCATACTCCCACCTGACCCGCAAGGAAGTGATCGGCACGCCAGTCTATGGGATAAAACCGGCTTTGTGGGCAAACCTCCACCCGTGCGAAATGATGATGGGCGAAGCGCCGGAGGAACGGGACGGCCAAATTACGCCGCAGCTCCTGCCCGTGACGGCGGGGGATTACGTGCTGGTGATGTCAGCGACCGCTACGAACGTCTACGACGCGAAGCAGAAAGTCTACCGGCGCTTGAAACGCTTGACGGTGCCCAACTCCCCGATGTATCGCACGGACATTGGGGACAGGCTGGCGAAGCAGCTTCCGTTGATCCAGGCGCAGGGATACGCGACCGGGCTGGTGTTCTCGACAACAGCAGCGAGTTAGAAGTCATCACCAGCCTTGCGCTGGCCCGCCTCGGCGACATCCTGACCCTGCCTTTGCCCGGCAATGACGAGCCAAAGGAACTGGCGCGCATCGGCAACCTCGTCCACAGCGCGGCCCGCACCGGGCTGAATGTCCAAGTGCGGGTGGACGAGCAGCGCCTGCGCCGCAGCACCACGGACATCATGCCGCGCATCCTCGAAGTTCTGGAGCAGGAGAAGGCCCGGCTGTCCGGAAAGACGGTCGAAGGTGTTCGCGCAGATCGGTGATTATGACCCCCTGCCCGTGCACGGCCTCCAGACGGAACCCGAGGGCAACCGCGACAGTCACGGCGGCGAACAGATACTGGTCCACAATATCGCGAACGGTCTCCGGTCCCCCCTCGGGGTCGTCCCCCCACAGAAGGTCAACCAGCAAGTCCTTGGAGACGAGATGCTTTTCCCGCGAGATCAGGGCAACCATAAGCCGGAGGATTTGGGGCGGCAATTTCAGTTCGGTGCCGTTGCGCGCGATCCGGCTGCCCTGCACGGCTATCCGCACCCTGCCGGGGCAAGCCGCACTATAAGCGCGGGAAACAGTATTCGTCGTGATTACCATGTCGATCATATCCTGTTCCTTTTTTCCAGCATTGATTCCCGGTTAATGACCGCCGCAGCCCGGTCGTGGGGCATCTCGCCCACCACTTCCCGAAGCTCGCCCGTCAGGGCGGGGTGCCGCCCGTCGATCTCGAAGCAGGTCACCTGCCCGCCCCGCATGTCCGTGCCCGCCGTCAGCGTCAGCAACCGGCGTTCGTTGCGCAGGATGCCCCGCCGGAGCAGCTCGATCATCAGCTCGCTGTAGCCCCCGCCCCGCCGGGACAGCCACTCGCGGAACACAAGGTCGGTAATGTAGATGCTGTCGCCCACGACCTCGACACGGATCGTGACCCGCGTGCGCGGGCGGTCGCCGATGGGCAGGATCACCTGCCGCCCCCTTGCGGGGCCGGGCATGGTCAGCGTCTCGCCGATGAACTCGTTCAGGAACCGGGACAGCACCGGAATCAGCGACCCCTTGTCCGCCTGGTTGGTCCTGCCCTTGTCGGAGAAGTGCTTGACCGCCCACCCGATGATGCGGGCAGGGCTGAACGACACCAGCCCGAGTTTCTCCACAATGATCGCGGCGGTCGCCACGGCGGCCAGCGTGCGGACCCAAAAGCGGTGCTCCTTGCGAAAGCCCCCCTTGACGAAAATCTCGCTGGAGATTTCAGCCAGCTTGGCCTTCACCCACTCCAGCACCTGGGGCTGCACAATGTAGGAAAGATAGGCGTCTCCCGCCCACCCGGCGTTCTCCTCCATCTGCTTCTTGAGCCGGGCAGCTTCGGAGAGGGACAGGTCGCCCGTGCTCTCGACCGGGAACTCCAGCACCCGGAAGCTCGGGGCCTCCGACTCGCCCGTGGAGTTGATCGTGTCCACGAGGGACTGGTTGGCCGCCGTGAGCAGCAGGGTCTGCCACGAGGCGGCGGTGTGAATGATCTGGCCGGAGGAATCGGCCCGCATCTTGTCCCGGCCCGAAGTGAACATGACCACAAACTCGCGCACCACGTCCGGGTCTTTGTTGGAGAACTCGTCGTAGACCACGGGCAGGTTGCACAGCGCCCCAAGCGTCACGCCCTTGGACACTTTGGTGTCGATGGTCGTCAGGCCGAGCGCCCGGTCCACCGGTGCCCATACCGTGTAGGCACCGGCCAGCGAAGTCGTCTTGCCAGCCCCGGAGTGGCGCGTGTGCAGGCTGATGATCGCCCCGCCCTCGTTGTCCTCCATGAAGCGCATCAGCGGGGCAGCGAAGGACGCCAGCACGGCAAACGACATCCCCTCGCTGCCCTTGCCCATCAGGCAGTCCACCGCCTGCTTCCAGCCCGCCACAGAGCCACCGGGCACCGGCTTGAGCCATTGCGCGCGGTATCGAAGCTCGCCGGAGCAGGCGGTCGTCTCCTGCAAACCGGGGGCGTAGAGGCGGTCGCCGTAAAGGAACCGGGTGTTGCCGTCCTTCCACCCGAACTGTTCAAACTGCATCCGGGTCTTCTCCTTCTTGTGCAGGTAGTCCACGCTGTCGCGGATGAACCGCTTGAAGCCGTCCAAATCGTGGACCACGATGCCCGCGTCGGCCAGTGCTCCCCCTGCTGTCATGCCAAAGACGCGCGAAGCGGGCAGGTCCACTTCGCGCCAGCCTTCGTGGGGCTTGAAGTGCCGAAGGAGATAGTAGTTGAGGTCGCGGCGTATCTCGCCCGCGTGCACGGACGCCACGCAAACGGCATAGCTGGTCAGCTTGGTCTCGACCTCGCGGGTCTCGCCGTTGCGGGCGGGCATCTCGTGGACGCTGTAGAGCGCCCCTTCGCGGATCACATAGTCCCGGCTTCCCGGCAGTGCGTATCCATCAGGTGGAGGTCCATCAGCTGGGACAGGCTGGCATTCCACATCCGGCAACGGTGCGCGTTCCATTCCGACAGGTTCAAAAGGGCGGCGCGCTGCCTCGATTGGGGTGGTAGTTCCAAATGCGCAGCCGTTGCACCCGGCGGGGTTGAGCGAACGAAAGTAGGCACAGGTGGTGGGGCCTGACAACTCCCGTGAGCGCCGGAGGCGGGTGTCCGTTTCGGCGGGGGAATAAGTTGGGTGTCCTGCGGACCATTCGTGAGCAACTGCGTCACCGCCTCCACAAAAAGCGAGGACTTTAATTCCGGCATACCAGAGGGGTTCGGGGATATTGCCATGGGACTCCTTGAAGGCCCGCATCTGTGCACAGCCTTCGGCCAGCGCGGTGTAGTTGACAGCTTCGGGGGCGTCGGTGTTGGCTAGGCGCGAGAGTAGACGTGCACGAGCGCCACTGTGTAGAGGGACAGGGCCGCGAGGCACAGCAGGAACGTGCACCAAAGGACTATTCTTTGCAGCTTCACCGGGTCGAACATGGCAAATCTCCTCGAAGGTTTCGACGGGGTAAGGCCCCTGTAGCGGACCGCAGACGACGGGGCGGGGAGTGTCCTTGCGGTGGGTGGTGCCGGGCGGGCGCAGGATGCTCGCCACGTCGGCGGTTCGTTCAGGGCCCGCTTTCAGGCCGTGGGCTTCGCAGAGGGCCTTGAGGCCAAGGGCCAGAGGCTCCCACTGCTCCCGTGTCAGGGGGCGGTCAAGCGGCCAGTAGCAATGCAGGCCACCACCAGAACTGACAAGCAGAGGAACAGGAAGGAGAGTGCTGCGCACGAACCCCTCGACAGCGTGGAGGGCCTCGGGCAGGGTTGGATACTTTTCCCGCTCCGGCCCCACGTCAATGTCGAGCCACAAAGACTGCACGCTTGCAACGGCGGATTTTGTCCGCCTGCCGCCCGGCTGGTAGGATGCACATCCATGATATACGGCTCCCTTGGGATCACTGGTTGACTGGTCAAAGACGAGAAGGGCTTGGGCAAGGGCTTCGGCAGTGGGGTAGAAATGATGCTTCCGTGTTCCGTTCTCCAGCACAAAAGCGCATTTTAACCCTTCACGGGGAAGGATCAGCCGCAGGAACTCCGTCGTGCTTGGCGTGTGCGGGGGCGTTTGCATAAGCGTATGCCTGCTGGATATAGTGCCTGCGCTGGCGCTTGGTGACACCGTAGGGGACCGGGAAGGCAGGGCAGTGCTCCAGTAACCGGAGCCTGCGCAGACCTTCCCCCGCCTTGTCATCCCACACGGGAACGTGCCCCCCAAACAGCCAAGAGTAGACAGTCCCACGGGGCCTTGCAAGCCACAGCGCAAGGTCGCCGGTTGACAGGTTCAGGTCGCGCTGCACGGACCGCAGCTTGAGAATGAAGGCGTGGGGGTTAGCCATCGTTACCTCGGGGGGTTCAACAGTTCACGCAGCTTTTCGGTCAACTGCTCCGCCAGAAAGTGCAGGGCATATTCCCAATCTGCAAACGCTACCGTTTTAACATCTTCTTTGAGCACCACCGTTACCAGCCCGAGTTTTTTGATCTCGTTCATTTCGCCGGTCTCAATTTTGGCAGTTATCGTCAGCATTGGCGTTACCTCGTCGGGAGAGCGAACGCCTTGGACAGCATGTCGCTAACCGCGTTGCTTGGGGGCGGGGCGGCATTGGCGATGCCGAATGACGTGGCGGATCCGGGAGCCGGGGCACCCCGGTTGAGGAAGCCGTTGGGCAGGTCGGCGACCGGCGCAAGGTTATTGGCCTGCCCGAACACCGCGGGGGCGACCGGGCCGGGACCGACAACTGTTTCCTTCGGCTTGTTGGGGCCGCGACCGCGCTTCTCCGGGACGACCTTGGCGTCCTCTGCGGCCTTGAGCTGCGCCTCCATGGCAGCCAGCTTCTGGCGCATCAGCTCGACCTCGGAGATTGGCTCGGGGCGCGCCGGAGCGGGAACGAAGACTTGAGCGGGAGCGAAGACTTGAGCGGGAGCGAAGACTTGGGCGGGTGCAGGATCCGCCGTTTGCATGAAACGCGGCTGGCTGGGGTCTACCCGGTTCTCCGGGCTGGCGCTGATCTGGCGCATCTCCGCCGGGGCCGCAAGTGCCCCCTGCTTCGCCACGTCCTTGTTGCCCGACACGATGTCCGGGTCCGGGCTTTCAATGATCTTGTAGACCGGCTCGACGAAGGCTTCGGGCAGGAAGTCCACCGGTTCAAACTTGAGGAGGCCCATGGCCCTGTCATCGAACGCCAGCCGGGTGATGACCTGCTCGGGGCTGATGCCCTGACCTCCAAGGTGCGTCATGTAGCCCCGCCACGCCCCAAGCGAGGCCGGGGGCACCACCAGCAGGTGCACGGTGCCGCTCTGGTCGCCCATGACAATCATTGCTACCTTCTTGACCGTCGAGCACGCCTGCACCTTTTTGCCGGAAATCCGGCTGATCCGGCTGCCCCACACGTTTTGTGGGCACGTCGCGCAGAGATCATTCTGCGGCTTGGACGCCTGGCTCGATGGCGCGGTGCCGTTGTCGGAGTAGCAGTCGGGCGCGGACGCCTCGTTTGGGTCATACTGGTCGGCCTCGTAGTATATCTTGCTGGCGTGGTCGTTGCCGCCGACGATCACCACGTCCAGTGTCAGGGAAGGCGGGATGGCCGGGTGGGCATCGCCGTTTGCTCCCGTCAGGGTGAAACGGTTGTTCTTGCGACTGATGGTCGGGGGCTGGCTGGTGCCAAGCCCGGCAGCAAGTTTCTGCGCGAGCGCAGGGTTCGTCCGGTTGGCGAGGTAGGCTGGAAGCTGCATCATGGGGTCATGCCTTTCTGAAATTGACCTTGGTGATCTGTGCGACACCGACACCGGCGGGCGGTGCGCCCGTTTCGTCGATGATCTTCTTCACGTAGTCTTTGGAGACCGCGTTGGTAAAAATGTCAAACGTCAGGTCGCCGGTGACGATAGCGTTCACGATCGCATCGCGGTTCTCCATGCTGACGCGCATCGTGGTGGACTGGTAGGCCGTTCCCGCCTCGGCCTTGAACTGCGTCACGCCCTGCTCCAGCATCATTTGCTGGATGGTGTTCTCGCATGTGTCCATGGCGTTCTTGTATTCCTTGACCTGCGCATCGAACTCGGCCTCCATCACGGAGACGGTGTTGCGAAGCTTGAGATAGGTCTCGATCAGTTGTCCGGGTGTGTAGGTCATTTCACGTCTCCTCTGCCAGTTTCAGGATCACGCCCTGCATCGACTGGTTGCTCTCCAGCCTGCGGTAAATCTCGCGTTCAATTGCCGTCGCGGCGATCTGGATGACCGTCGTATTCTTGGTCTGGCCGGGGCGGTCGATCCGCTTGTTGGCCTGAATGTAGAGCTCGGTCTTGTCGGTCGGGGCATACCAGATCACCGCCGATGCCGCCGTCAGTGTCAGGCCGTGTGCCATTGTCGCCGGGTCCGCTATCAATATCCGGGGGGAAGTCCCGGACTGAAACCCGCGAAAAATCTCCGTCCTTTCATTCTGCGAAACGGACCCGTTGATAATGGCGCACGAGTGCTTGCCCTTGAGTCGTCTGTATAGCATGTTCAACACGTTCGTCAACGGGGCAAACACGATTATTTTCTCGGCGCATTCTGCGATGGCCTCCTCCAGCACCTGCACGCGGGGGCTGGCGTCGATCTCGTGGCTGTCATGCTCCGAATCATAGACCGCTCCGCAGGCAACTTGAATGAGCTTGATGCGCAGCGCAGCCTGATTGACGGCATGAATGTGCTGGCCGGACTGCATCATCAGCACGGCCTCGGCCTTGAGCGCCCTGTAGGCAACGGCCTGCGCGGCTGACAGTTCGGCGTCGCGCGCCTGTGTCGTGCACGGGGGCAGGTTCACGCAGTCCTCGATGGAGTAGCGGATGGCCGGTTGCAGCATCTTGCGCGCGGCCTGGCTGGACCCGGCGCGGGGCACCCACTTGAACGGCCCCATCGCCACCATCACCCGTGCCTGGTAGGTCTTGAACGATTCGCCCCATGCGTCATTGACCAGTTTTGCAAGGCCGTAGGCGTCCAGCGGACCGGTCGGTGTCGGGGTGCCCGTCATCAGCCAGAGGTAATCCATCCGGCCAAGCATGACCCGTGCGATCCGGTGCCGCCGGGTGGTGTGGTCCCGGTAGACGCTGGCCTCGTCCACCAGCGCAAGGCGGATGTCCTTCCGGTCCATGATGTCCTTTGCCAGCCCCTCGAACTCCATCTTGCGGTCGTGCTTCACCCCGACGCCAAGGCCGTCGTGGTTGATGATGTAGAAGTCAGCGTCCTGCGCCAGCAGCTTCTGGCGCTTGACCGCCCCGCCGTGCACCACGACGGCCTTGCGGCGGCCAATGAAGTTCTGGAAAACGGCGTCCGCCCACACGGCGCGCATGATGGACAGCGGGCAGATGATAAGGGCGCGCAGCCTGCGGCCCTCGCGGCGCTCCATCTCCATGAGATAGTCCGCAGCCCACAGGCTGGAGAGCGTTTTCATCGTGCCCATGTCGTTGAGGCACAGGCACCGCTTGTGCAGGGCAAGGAAGTTAGCCGTGACCTGCTGGTGCGGGAGAGGCTGCCACGGGGCGCGGATCGGCCAGTCGTAGGCGTCCTTCTGCATCGGGGCGATGACAGGCAGGTCGTTGGCCCGCAGTGCCTGGAGGTTCGCCAGAGTGGCGGGCACCGCGACGATGTTCTCTGACAGGCGCTTGGCCCCCGCGCAGACCGACATGATCTTGAACGGGGTCTCGTTGAAAACGAGCGCATCATGGGCGGGCGAGTAGTGCACGGACGCTCTCCAGTCCGGGTGAATTTTCAAGGCAGACACCGCCGCCCGCCTCTACGATTTCGTGCATGACGCAGCCCTGCCGCACCGTGGGCTTGCCGATGCCGGGACGCTTGGTCTCGACCCCAAAGAACCGGCCCTGATAGCAGAACAGGCAGTCGATGGTGCTGGACCCGTAGCCGGTCGGCACCGGCCAGAACTGGTAGCAGCCGAGACTTTTCAGGTAGGCTTTCAGGGCCTTCTTCACGCCAGCTTCGATCATGGGGCACCCCACTGTGCAGCAAAGGCGCGGCGGACGGTGCCAGAAAATTCGCAGGCAACAAGAACCTTCATTGCCGCACCATGCCCTGCACGGACATCGCCGCGTCAACCAGCGCCGGGTCGATGTAGAGCATGCTGCGGATGTGCGCGTAGGGCACATAAACGCTGCTCCCGTCGAAAAAGAACCCGCGCTGGCGCACGGCCTCGCAGAACACGTCGAAGCGGAACTCGCCGTCCGGGGGTTCAAGCTGGAAAAAGCATGTGTCACTGATGACGAGACGGATTACCTTGCGCATCACTGGCTCCTGTATTTAGTGGTGCGTGGGTGCTGCAACCTATAGCAGGCCACACAGGCACGGTTATTAAATAACTCCACCCGATAATGCCCCTTCCCGCAGATAGAGAGCCTGTTGCGGCGCATATTCTCTGCGCGCGAGACGGCTTCTAAATGCTCGGGATTGCAGCAAAGCCGCACTTTGCATTTGTGATCTATTTCAAGATTGGCTGCCAACGGCCCCACGTATAACTCATAGGCAACGACGTGCGCCATGCGCCTCTTGCTATCCGTCCACCGTAGACGCCCGTATCCCCCATTGTTTCCAGTAGAACCTGTCCACAACCAGCACCCTGTGTTAGGCTCGGGTATCAGTTTGGATTCAAAAAACTCTTTTGTCAGTGGACTGCGCGCACGCATTAAAAACTCCTGTTGTGTTGGCACTGTTTGACCGGGCAATACCCACAAAGAGGGTTGGGAGTCTCCGGCCAGTGCCCTTCGTCCGCGCACTTCTGCATCTCCCGCACGCTGGCGACATTGGCGCGGAACACCCGGCTGGTGTTCGAGAGGTCGTAGACCTGCCCGACCCGGTTCTCCCGAAGCCAGACGTAGGCACCAGTGATTTTCGTAACCTGCGGCAGGTTGGCCTTGAGCAGCAGCGCCTGGCACTCCAGCTCACGCTTGTCCTCGCGCACCTTGCCGGTCTTCCAGTCAAACAGCACGGCGGTGTCACCACGCACGATAGTCACGTCCAGCTTGCCCCGCCCCCACGGCGACTTCCAGAAATTGGCACCAAGGCCGTCCTCCGACATGCCTAGCTCCTTCTCTGCCCATGCGCTAGCGTCCTTCATCGGCTGCGCGAGCGGCATGTAGGGCGCAATCTCCGCGTGCGTCTGGCCGGTCTTGAGATAGTTCTCGAAGGCCCCGTGCACGACGCGCCCGCGCACCAGCGCCTCGGAGGGCTGCTCCTTTGGCAAGTCCTTGGCGATGTAGAGATGATATGCCTTGCGCGGGCAGTTGGCGAAGTTCGACAGCAGCGTGTAGGTCCACGGGGGAAGGGTCATCCGTAGGTTTCTCCCAGTTTGCCGTCCGCCGCCAATGGCAGCCCCGGTGCCCACGATGGCTGCCGCGCCATCGTGTCAATCAAAAACTGCAAATGCTCCGGCTCGCGCCCGTCCTCGGGCACCAGCACCCACAGGTCGTCGTGCGCCATGCCCACGATGCGGAAGCCGTGGGCACGGATTACGATCAGGGCCTGCGAGGTGATAACCCGGCTTAGCGCCTGCACCACATTCTCGACGAGCTTCGCCCCGTAATATTTCGTAGCGCCATAGCGCGTTTTCAAACGCCACTGGCCCTCTTCGTCCGCGTGCAGCGTGGTGTAGTCCAGCCATGTGCCGTTGGGCAGGTAAATCTTGCCCGACCTGCACACCATCGGCCCCCACACCAGTTCGGCTGTGTCGCCCCTGTGCAGGTGCAGCCAGTGCAGCACCTGCTCCGCCTGCTTCCAGTAGTTGACCACCCACGGGTGCGTCGAACGGTATACGTCGCGCCCGCGCAGGGCCTCCTCGTCGGTCAGGATCACCGGCACCGGCGCGTTGCGGGCGCTGGCCTTGATCTTGGCCGCGCCGCTGCCAAACCCGCACTGCAATTCCATCACCTTGCCGAACTGGCGTTCGACCGTATCTGCCTTGGTGATCGGCCTGCCGTAGAACGCGCTGGCCACCGCCACGTAGGGGTCTTCCTTGCGCTCGAAACGCTCCACTACGTCCCACTGCCCGGCGAGCCAGTTGAGCATCCTGCACTCCCCCTGGCTCTGGTCCACCTGCCCAAAAAGCCAGCCGTCCGGGGCGCGCACCCCTGTTCGCAGGCCAGCGCCGCGTGGCAGGTTCTGAAAGTTAACTTTATCGCCACCAGACCAGCGGGTTGTGTGCGCGCCGCAATATGACAAATATACACAGAGCGGCCCTCTCTGTGACATGTCGGCGAGCCGTCCGCTGCGAGTTTCCGCAAGGGTGGACTTGGCTTCAAGCCGGGCATCAGCCAGCGCAGCAACGCGGGTATTTGAATCATCGCAAAGGCCCTTCATAAACATGTCGCTCTTGGCAACCGCCGGAATTTCGTTGCCTGCCGGGGTGGTCTTGTATTCCACCTCCACGCCCTCGGCCTCCAGCAGCGCCGCAAATTTGGTGGCGCTGGCAAGGTCTTTTGCGGACACATTGAGCGCCAGCAGCGCCTCGCCTTTGGACAGGAACTCCTTGTCGCGCAGGGTTTCAAACAGCGCCGCGTTGCCCTCCAGCAGCGGCTCGGTGAACATCCGCACGGTGGTGTCTACCACCACCAGTTCCTCTTGCGGGAACACGGCCAGAATCTTTTTGGCAATCGCCCATGTCAGGTCAACGTCATGGTTGCAGCCATCTGCGAGCAATTGCCGGGTGCCGGTGTCAAGGTCCGCCCACCGCCGCCCTTTGAACAGGTCGTAGGGCACGCTCTTGGCGTCGAGGCCATAGTGCTTCGCCAGCGCGGCGAGCGAGACGGACAGGTGTTTCCCGTGCACCATGCGCGCCATTGACAGCGTGTCGATCCACAGGGCGGGCTTGCAGCCAAAATGGTGCGAGAGTATCAGGCCGTCAAACTGCGCATGATGCGCGATGCAGGCGGTGTTTCTCCAGTCAACCGCGGCAAACGCTACAGACAATTCTTCCTGATCGAAACATGCTGCGGGCATGGGGTGCACGTCATCTGCGCCCCGGATCGAACAGCATAGCGCCTCGAAACGGGGATCGCGGATGTAGGCTTCCGTAGTCATCTTTTTCAGGGTGTAGTCGTCACTGAAAAAGGTCTCGAAGTCGATGCAGATCAGGTTCATGCTGCCCCCCCGTTCTTTGCTTCACCAGGCAATAATGCGGCCAGCGCATTGGCCGCATAGGCAATCTGCATCGCGCTCAGCGGCGGGGTGAAGGGATTGGGCTTGCCTTGTTTGCAGGCAATGAACAGGCGATTTTCCCGTTCTGCCCATGCGTTCATGTTGATTTTGAGAAACCGGGTTTGGGCCGCATTATCAGCAAGCGCGGCCAATTTTTCGCAAATTGACTGCATGTAGCGGTCCATCGCGGTAATGCTTTCGGCATTGCGACCCTTGGCCGCAGCGATATAATCTTGCTGGTTTTGCATTACCCCCTCCCCGGTTTTGGCTGGTTGTTTTTGTCAAGCCCCTCGCAGTCGTAGCCCTCGCGGTCGTAGCCCTTACAGTCACGGCCCTCGCGGTTGCGGCCCTCGTGGTTGTAGCCCTCGTGGTTGTAGCCCTCGCGGTCGTAGCCCGCGTGGTTGTAGCCCGCGCGGTCGCGGCCTTCGCTGTCGTAACCGTCGCTGTCGTAGCCGTCCTTGCCGGACAGCATGTTTTCAAAATCCTCGATCTTGCGGATAATCGAAAAAAGCCACTTTGCATCCACCGACGACAAATTGAGAAATACCCGTGCATCCCTGCGGACAGTGGCGTCGTTCGGCTTGCATCCCGCCATGATCTGGGCGTGGCCCGCAAAGCAATGCGACGTGCCGCAATGCCACTCGTTTTGCTTCCAAGTTTCGGGGTGGGTTTTAATGTGGTCCAAGACCCGTTTGAAATTTTCGCGGTTCATAGCTTCCCCCGCAGTTGATCGACGATCAATTGGGCATACCCCGCGATGTCCACCCAGTGGTCGGCAAAGCCCGGATCGCCCGCCCCGATCCGCCCGACCTTGTGGAAGATCTGGTCCAGCGATTCGCACATGCAGGCCGTGAGCTTCTCCTGCGACACGCAGTGCTGCGCAAAGTCACCCTTAAGCGCCTGTGTCAAGCGGGCATGATCCGCAAACCTGCCATGCGTTTTGCCGCGCTCGTTGAGCACCGCCCGGACGCTGGGCGGGTGAACCTGCGCCAGTTCCGCGTCCACGCGGTCCATTGCCGTTTTAAGGGGGTTAAAACCTGCGTCGTGGCGCAGCGCAGCAATTTGGGGGGTTACGCCTGTCATGTCATTCTCCTCTGGTTTCCGCATGTGTATCATGTTCATCACGTCTGGCAAATGTTTTCTGCCAGATGGCATGATATTTTTGGGCTTTGGCGAGGCATGTGGCAAACTCGCCCGGTGTCAGCCCATGCTCCGTCTGCCACATGCCTGTGTGCCAGCGCGGGTTGCGCAAGGCGCGGCTGATCCGGCAGGTTACGGTTTCAAGCTGGAGGAAGGTCATGGCTGGGCTCTTTCAGCGAGCAGGGCCTGCGCCCTGTCCATGCGCGCCTTGAGGTCGCGGGGATAGTGCCCCTTCTCCCATGAATAGGCCGTGGGGCGGGTTATCTCGAGCAGGCGCGCCATTGCAGAAAGCGTCAGGCCACTGGCCTTGCGCCAATCGCGCAGGTCGTGGTGAGTGTTGGTCACTTCGGTCATGGCTATTCCTTCATGGATACCGGGAACATCCCGCTGGTGCACACTGTTGCCAGTGTGCACGGGCCGGATGTCAGGTGCGGATAGGCATCAGGACGTGCAGGATCGGCGCGCCCATGCGCTCGCGGATAATCACCGGCGATCCCCCGTCCGCCATGCACAGTTCCACCCGCTCACCGGGCACCGCCGCGAGCAGGATGCGCAGATAACCGGCATTGAACCCCACAACCGGATAAGATACGCCTTTTGTCGTATCAGCGGCAACGGTCTCCACGGCGGTCCCCCCGTCGCTTTTGTGCGTCAGGACAATCTCCGACCCGCCAACTTCGAACCTGACAAGCTGATTCCGCCAATCTGTGCCTGCCACGCGGGCAAGCGCGGCGGACATTTCAGCCTTGCCGATCCAGATGGACTTGTCGGCGTAAGACGGAATGACGCGCTGGTAGTCCGGGAACGTGCCGTCGACCAGCTTGCTGGTCAGTGTCCAGCCGGGCAGGGTGAACCTGATCTGTTTTGTGCTGGTGGCAATTGCAACCTGCTTGGTTTTTGCCAGCTTCGCCAGCCGCATGACGGCATCAACCGCCACCGTATGAACAAGGACGCCCGGCATGTCCGTGCAGCCGGCCGGTTTCGCGCCCGTCCACATGCTCAACTTGTGGCCGTCCGTTGCCACCACGCGCAACCCGTCCGCGTGGCAGTGCATGAACGCGCCGTTGAGATAATAACGGGTTTCCTCTGTGGAAATTGATCCCCGCACGGTTGCCAGTGCCTCCAGCAAGGTGGCTGCGGGCAATTCAAAGGCGGCAGGATCACCCACTGGCCCCTGCAAATTGGGGAAGTCTTCAACGGGCAACACCGGGAACGTGGCGCGCGTGCGGCCTGAAATCAATTCCACCCCGTCCGTAACCGTGCGCAGACACAGTTCCGCGCCCTTCGGCAGGCTTTTGACGGTTGCCAGCACCTTGGCAGCCGGAAATGAAAGGAAGCCGTTTATGGTTTCCGCAACCGGCAAGGTGGCGGCAAGGTGTGTGTCAAGGTCGGTCGTGGCCATGTGCACCACGCCCTTGGCAATTGTGCAAGCGGCGTGCTCCAGCGCGGGAACGAAACCGCGCTTGTCCGCCATGCGGGCGAGCTCTGCCAGTGCCGGAAGCAGGGCATCGCGGCCAATCGTGAATTTGGGAAGGTCTTGCGTCATAACATTTGCTCCTTGGTTACCGGGGACATCCCGCTGGTGCACACTGTTGCCAGTGTGCACGGGCTGGAGGTCAGTTGCATCTGGCAGGGCACGGCTCCCAATCGAAACTCGTAACGCTCATAATGGCATCGCTTTCGCTCGTGGCGTCCACGAACGCCACGAGCCTGCCTGCCTGCTGCCACACGGCGTAGAGGCTTTGGCCGGGCATCCGGTTGCCCCAGTATGCCCCTCCTCGGTCGTAGCCGTCTGACAGGGGAATGCGGCGGGCCTTGGCGGGCAGGGCAGAGTCAAGTTTATCGGACAGGCGGCCCATCGGGGCCCCGCGTGAACAGTCGACCGGGGGTGTGAGGGTTTTCATGGTGCTGGTGCCTTTCGTGGGTTGGGATCAGACGGCCTGCAAAACTTCGAAGCCAGCGGCTTCGAGCTCGTCGTTCCAGTAGCGCCCGCCGTTGACGGCCAAAGCGCGCATGAACAGGGTTTGGGTGTCGCGCGCGGCCATTGTGGCAGGTGTCAGGACCACTGGTTTGGCGTGCCTGTCCGCGCCGTCCATTGTCATGGTTATCTTGCGCGCGGCGTTTTCACAGGCGGCGCTGCGCTTGTCATAGCCAGAGCCACCCGCCTGCCCCCGCACCATTGGCACCCCTAGCCAGTGCACATAGGCGTAAAGCCTACCAGCGCCATCGCGGGAAAATTTGAACGCTATCGTGGCGACTTTCTCTCCCCCGTGCAGAATGACGAACGCGGAAACATGCGGGAAGCTGGCCTTGTGCATGTCATAAATGTTTTTCATGGCTGGTTCCTTTCAGAGATTGTTAGTGGCGAAGCGGCTCGAGCCAATCTTGGCAAGGTTTGCCGTGGGCAGGTGCTGACCATCGCGAGCGATGGTTTCGCAATAGTCCGGTTCCGAATAGTCGCCTTGCCTTGCGGCAATGCGCACTAGAGTATCGTCCCATTGCACGCGGCAATAGGACGGCCCCCAGCCGGGCAGGGCCGAGCCAATGATGGTTCCCCGGCGCTGCGGGGCCTGCCCTGTATGCTGGCCCGTAATGCGCAGGAATGCTGCGGCGTAAGCAACGCGGTCACCTGTCTGCAAAGCTTTCATGGCTGGTTCCTTTCAGAGATATTGAGCGCAAAGCATGTCGAAAACCACGGCCCACTTGCCTTCCGGCAATTCGTCGAGCGCGTCCAAGGATTCGCGCATGGATCCCGCATCGTCGCCGGGCTGGAAAAAGACTTCTTCGCCACTGCACCAATGGCGCAAGAGCAAGCCGCCGCCACGCATGTCATAGATTGCGTGATTCAAGCTTGTGTGTGTTGCGGTTTTCATTTTGTTTGCTCCCAGTCCTGATTGACCGCATTTGCCCGTTGTGACGGGCAAAGACTGTGAATCAGGTCAGGATATACAAGACGGTCTTGCACTCGTTCTCGTCGCCGCGTCCCATGGCGGCGCTTATCCGCAAGCCTTCCTCATTGGGAATGAATTTAAAGCCGCGCGTCCTGTTACGGGCACGCTGGCGTGTATATTCAGCTTGCTGTATCCGTGTGGCCAGATACTCGAGGCGCGAGTAAACAGAGGCGGCTCCCGGCCATGCCGGCAAATTTCCTTCATACATTTTCAGACTCCCTTGGTTTTGGGTGGCAAAGACTGTGAATCAGGCTGGCCGTTCGATTGGGGCAAACATCGTGAACCAGCGCCGTCCGACGACATAGCCGTTGTGCACGCTGCTACCATCTGTCTTATCGACGTATTGCTTGCGCACCGAGCCGCCGCCGCACTTCCCGCGCAATTCTTTGATGGTGCGGGCCCAAACTGGCTGCGAGTATTGATCGATAAAGAGGGTGTATGGCTTGGACACTGTCAGTCTCCCTTGGTTTGAGTGCAACGGATGTGCAGTGCGAGCACTGCGGCGTTGCGTGTTTTGGCAAAGGCGGTGCGCAAATAGCCGACGGCGTCCGGCGAACGCTCTTGCGCGGTCCAGCCACTCCCGAAGTTTTTTACGCGCGTTGCATCGGGCAGGGCGCGATTGCCGCAGGCAACGTGATACACCTGCCCTTCGATAAAAGCGGTGTATCCCTTGCCGTTCAGCTTCTCGTCGTATGCGGGCTTAAGCATGTCAAACTCCTATGAAATAGATGAGGATGAGGAAGGCTGCGAGACAGATTGCCTCAACAGCGTCGTATGAGAGGGGCTTAATCATAGTTCCGTTCCCATGCGAAAACCGTTTCAGCGCACTCGCTGCGAGTGTCGATAACCTGCACAAAATGCCAGCCGCCAGCATTTTCCGAACTGACATAACTGCGCAGCCACAAGCGCGCCTCGCCAGAGTTTTGGCATTCCTGCAAAACGGTGGCAGATCCGTCGTTTTCGTCAATCCCGATAACGAGGAATGATTTATCAAGCATTTTTTTGCTCCCTGGCTGGTGACAAGGGCAATCTGGCATGATTCGGCGAATGTGTAAAGATAATTGTGCAAGGAAAATACTAGTTTTTACTATTTTTTTGTAAGTCATTGTTTTTGTTGGACACGTATAGGTTGAAGTGGGTTAAATATTAAGTTGTATTTACTTTATGTGTTTGTTTTTGTTGAACTTTTGCCTGTTTTGCCGGTTGAAAATAGTATTTGAAAAAAAAATAGGGGTGTAGTTTTCAGGTCTCGTAACATGTGAACAGTTCACATGTGAACAGAATTTTCCTTAGGGTACTATTTCTAGAAAAAAATAT
>LDNN01000013.1_pt2 | contig 20285 bp, 23 predicted proteins | sample 350691 | NCBI WGS metagenome assembly LDNN01 (sample SAMN03646984, study PRJNA283341) | glacier metagenome | biome: Icesheet; feature: ENVO:00000133; material: cryoconite; isolation source: sample CY1 0.2 micron filtrate containing viruses sediment from cryoconite holes ...
ATTCCCGGATTTTGTGCAGTGCAGCATTGTGACAGCAAATAACCTTAGATTTCAAGCACTTAGCTTATTATATTGCACTGCACCATAACAAACGCGTGCAGTGCAATATAGTCCAATCTGTAAAGGTTTTTGGTTATTGTGTAAAGGTTTTTGTTTATTGTGCAGTGCAATATAATGGCTGGCCGGAGCAAATTTGTTTTGTGCACTGCAATATAGTGGTCGAGCATAGGAAAACTTTCTCTTGTGCACTGCACCATAGTGGGCAAATAGCGGTAACATGCTAGCATGTTACCGCATAAACACTATGTTGCAGTGCACCATAGTGGGCAAATAGCAGTGTCATGCTAGCATGTTAGCGGGGTTTGCTCACTATGTTGCAGTGCAGCATAACTCGGGAGCCGGCCAGAAGTTATCGATTGGCGATAGATTTTTTGCATGTCACTCCCAATCCGCAACAATTTTTACCAAATTCCCAAATTCCAAACCCCCAATGGCACAAGCCTTGCATACTTTTAAACCATTACATTAACTTGACACCCCCGCGCAGCGGTGCCCATACTGCCCCATGGCGATCCCCGACAAGGAACAAATACTGCTGGAGCTTGGCCGCGATCCCGTGCTTGCCCATGCCGTTCTCTTTGGTGCACGGCACACCGACCCCACGCCAGATTTTCACCGGGAGATAATAACGGCGTGGCACTCCAGCGCCCCTTCCGTCCTGACCATGGCGTTCCGGGGTGCCGCCAAGTCAACGCTCTCCGAAGAAGCAATGACAATCTTCGCGTGCTTCCAGCGCACCCGCAATGCCCTGATCCTCGGCGAAAGCGAACAGCGCGCGGTCGAGCGCCTGCGCACGATAAAAAACATCATCGAAACCAATGAGTTCATAAGTGAACTGTTTGGCATCGGCCCCGGCGACATGTGGACAGAAACAAAAATCACCCTGTCCAATGGCACCATGATGCAGGCATACGGGCGGGGACAGTCCCTGCGCGGGGTCAAGCACCTCTCATACCGGCCCGACCTGATCCTGATGGACGACCTCGAGGACAACGAGAGTGTGGCCACGCCCGAAGCCCGTGCCAAGACCATGCAGTGGTTCACCTCGACGGTCATGCCCGCGCTGGCTCCGGGGGGCAGGATAAGGATGGTCGCCACGCCGCTGCACCCCAATGCCCTTGCCCCGACGCTGGCCCGCGCCACGAACTCGTGGAAGACAAAAGTCTATCCCGTCATCTACCGTGGAGAGGACAATGAGTGGCGCGCGACATGGCCGGAGCGGTATTCCGTGGGGTGGGCGTTGCAGAAGCAGCGCGACCTTGTCGAGATCGGCGAGGGTGACTCGTTCGTGCAGGAGTATATGTGCCAGGCGACGAACCCAGCGACGCAGGTCTTCACCCCGGACATGATCCGCGTCGTGTCGCAGCACAGGTCGTGGCACGCCACCTACGCCATGTATGATCCGGCCCGCACCACCCACAAATCGTCGGCCACGACGGGCAAAGTGGTCTGGTCGTGGGTCGGGCGCAGGCTGGTGATATGGGCGGCGGACGCGAAGAAGTGGATGCCCAGTGAAATCGTGGAGGACATATTCAATGTTGATGCAGAGTTTTCACCCGTTGCCATCGGCGTCGAGGAGACAGGACTTAATGAGTTCCTGCTGCAGCCCCTTCGCACTGAGCAGGTTAAAAGGGGACACATCATTCCCTTGCGGCCGCTGCATGCACCAAAGGGCAAGCTGGACTTCATCCGTGCACTCCAGCCTTACTTCCGGGCGGGAGAGGTTGAGTTTGCCAGAGAGATGCCCGAACTGCGGCAGCAACTGCTTGGATTTCCCACCGGAGACATAGATGCCCCGAACGCGCTTGCCTATGCCTTGAAGATGAAGATGGGGCAGCCGGTGTTCGACGGGCTGCACGCCGGGCACATTGCAGAGGAACTGTTCCCCAACATGGACAACCCCCTGTGGCTGGCGGTCAACTCCGACGGGCAGGCCACTACCGCAGTGCTGTGCCAGATGGCGAGGGGCACGCTGTCCATCCTGCGCGACTGGCTGGCGGAGGGGCCGCCGGGCGACACGCTCGCGGACATCATGCAGGAGGTCTCCCTGTCTGTGCCTGCCCGGAGCGAAGCCCGCGTCCAGCTACGGGTGGTCTGCCCCAAGCCCCACTTCGACAGCTACGGCAGCATCGGCCTGCGCGCGGCGGCGCGGCGGGTGCCCGTGGACCTCTCGCGGGGCGGGGACATGGCAGAGGGGCGCGAGGAGATGCGGGCGCTGCTGCGCAGGCAGGTGCACGGGGTGCCAGCCCTCCAGATCGCAGCCGGTGCACGGTGGACGCTCCGGGCGCTGGCGGGGGGCTACTGCAAGGAGATGGACAGCAGCGAGGCGGTCCGGGGTCCCTACCGCGTGCTGGTGGAGGGGGTGGAGGCGTTCGCTGCGCTGCTGCGCGGTGCAGGCACAAGGGAGAGTGACAACGAACTGCACTTCGACTATACGTCTTCGGGTGCCAAATTCATGACTTCCAGACCGAGGGCCTACCATGGTTGACCAACCCCGATTCCCAAATGCAGACATCCCGAACTCCATCGAAGCCGAACGGGACAAGCAGCGCCGTGATACGGCGGCGCAGATGCAGGCTGAGCAGTTGCAGAAGCAGCGCAGCGTGGCAACGCAGCCGGTCCCGGACGCACGCAGCGCCCCGCTCAACGTGGCGGGCAACCGGGCGATGGACCAGTTGCTGCCCGGCAACGAGGCCGCGCATGGCCGCACGCTGCTGGCGCAGGTGGAGGCGTTCGCCGTCATGCTGCGCGATGCCATCGCACGCTACGATGGCCGGTATAACCCCAAGTCGCATCCCGAAGCGCCGCCGCACTCCGACGACGCCGAGCAGCAGAAGCAGCGTAACATGGCTGCGTTCCCCGACCTCCAGCAACAGCTTCCGGGTTTCCCGGCAGCCCCGGCACCGATGCCTGTGGGCGAGCACCGCGAAGCTCCCGCGGACGCCTTTCACTATGTGGACGGCAAGCGGGTCGAGGGTTTGGCACCAAGGAACATGGGGTATGGCAACTACCAGCCCAAGCGGGTTGGGGGCCTCGTGGAAGACTATGACAACGGAGACGTTCCGTAATGGCAGCGGCCAAGTCGAAAGTCAAAAACGACCCGTCGGGCGAGGACAAGCCCGACGAAGCCGCAGAGGCGCTTGACCGCAACGAAGAGTTGTCGGCCAAGAAAAATGTGCGCGAAGCCCTGCTCGATGTCTACAAGGATGTCGAGAAGGGTTTTGACGCGCAGGCAGGCCGCGCTGACGACAACATGGACTACTGGGACTGCTACAACGGGGTGCTGGGCGGCGGGCAGTTCTACGACGGCAACTCCAAGATATTCGTGCCCATCATCTACAACGCCGTCAATGCCCGTAAGACAAGGTTCGTCAACCAGATGTTCCCGGTGTCCGGGCGCTATGTCGAAGTGACTAGCGAGGACGGCACCCTGCCGCAAGCCGAGATGGCGCTGCTGGAGCATTACGTTCGCCAAGGGCGGCTGCGCACGCAGGTGGCTCCGGCCCTGATGAAGAACGGCGACGTTGAAGGACAATACACCATTCAGGTGACGTGGGTGGAGTCGGAGCGCAATGTCGCGCAGCGCATCAGGAAGCCGCCGGAGATGGACGGCGAGGCCGCAGGCGTTGACGGGGACGATGACGTTGAGGACATTGAAGAGGAAGTTATCAAGACCGGCAGGCCGGGTGTGGCGGTGATCGCTGACTGCGACCTGCTCGTGCTGCCCTCGACGGCGGCCAGCCTTGAGGAAGCCCTCGACAACGGCGGGTCCGTAACCACCCTGTGCCGGTGGACCAAGACCAAGATCAAGCAGATGATGAAGGCCGGGGCGATCACGGACGAAGCCGGGGAGACCCTGCTGGCGGAGATGAAGAAAGACAGCCGCACTGGCACCAAGGACAAGCAGAAGGAGATGGTGGACGCGGCGGGCATCAAGGAGGACGGGCGCGGCAAGTATGCGCTGGTCTACCGCACATGGACATATCTCACGATAGGCAAGGACCGCAGGCTGTGCCTCGCCTACTACGGCGGGCAGGACAAGATACTGGGGTGCAAGCGCAACCCCTACTGGTCGGACCGCATCGACATCTTCTCCGCGCCGGTGGAGAAAGTCGAAGGCTCATTCAAGGGGCAGAGCAAGGTCAAGCCGGTAGTGGATCTACAATACCAAGCCAACGATGCGGTCAACGAAGGCATGGACAGCGCGGCCTATGCGCTGATGCCCATCGTGATGACGGACCCGGAGAAGAACCCCAAGCTCGGCAGCATGATTCTTTCGCTGGCGGCGGTGTGGGAGACTTCGCCCAAGGACACGCAGTTCGCGCAGTTCCCCGAGCTATGGAAGGATGCGATGGAGATCGTGGCGCTGGCGCAGACGATGATCTTCCAGACCCTGAGCGTCAACCCGGCGCAGATCACCGGGGCGACAGGCGCGAAGAAGAAGCCTTCGCAGGCCGAGATCAGCAACGAGCAGCAGGTCGACATCCTGACGACTGCCGATGCGGTGACGACCGTGGAGGACGAGATATTTACGCCGATGCTGGCGTTCATGCTGGAGCTTGACCACCAGCACCGCGACAAGGATTTGATGGTGCGCCAGTATGGCGACCTTGGCGCGCGGGCGGAGATGCAGGCGGTCTCGCCAGTGTCAATGGAGAAGATGTACCAGTTCCGCTGGTTCGGGGTCGAGGCCGCGCGCAACGCGCAGCAGATGCAGCAGCAGATCGCCGCGATCAACGTGCTGCGCGGCCTGCCCCCGCAAACATTTCCCGGTTACACGATGGACCTTGGCCCGGTGCTGGCGCAGATCATCGAGAACATGTTCGGCCCGCGCCTTGCGCCGCTGACGTTCAAGGACAAGCGGCAGGACATGGGCATCGATCCCGAAGTCGAGAACTCCATGATGATGGAGGGGCTGGTTGCGCCCGTGCACATGCAGGACGACCACGAGAAGCACTTGAAGTCCCACAGGAAGGCGATGCAGGCGGGCGACCCGCATGGCACCATCAAGGTGCACATGATGGCGCACATGCAGGCGTTGCAGGCTGCCCAACAGCAGATGCAGCAGCAGCAGGCCGCACAGCAGCAACAGCAGGGTGGCGGGGCCGGAGACGGGCCGCGCATGGGCGCGCAGCCGCAGCCGCCGCGCGGTGGACAAAACCCGCCGGGTGCGATACATCAGGACCAGATGAAAGACCCGCAGGTTATGCCCCGGAGAGCCGCATGAAAAAGCTATTGCTCGCAGCCCTGCTGCTCTCTGGCGCGGCTCATGCGCAGCAACCATCGCTGGCCCGCCAGTCGCTGTTCTTTTCCGCACCCATTGTTGCGACCAGCACCTATCAGGTTGTCCTCCAGACAGAGGGCGGGCGCAACGGCTGCCTGATCCAGAACACCGGCGCGAACAAGATGTATGTCTACATTGACGGTGCAGCGGGCAGTGGCACCCCGGTGGGACTTGTGACGGCGTTCCAGGTTGTAGCGGGTGGCACATTCTCCTGCGCGGTGGGCGGCGTTGTCACCATCGCCGACAAGATATGGATCACCGGGACGGCTGGTGACGTTTACGTGGTGGCACGGCAATGAGAAAACTGGCCCTTTTGCTGGCGCTGTTCGTCTCGACCGCAGCTTTGCCGCAAGCCATCTTTGTGCCCGGGGGCGGCTCGGTGTTTGTCCCGGCAACGAATGGCATCAGCGGCGGAATTTCTGCGCCTGCCACGGAGAATTATGCCTTTGGCACGCAGGCGGGCGGGTCGCTTTCAGGCGCGACAGGCAATGTTTTTGGCGGCTTTCAGGCCGGATGGCAGGTTACAAGTGGCTCCTATAATGTCGCGCTTGGCTATCAATCTATTCGCAACAATCTGGCTGGCAACTACAATGTCGCCCTTGGTTATTTTGCCCTGCGGAACACGACCGGGGCTAATAATGTCGCAATTGGAAACAGCTCTATTCTTGGAGCCACTACAGCAAGTGACACCGTGGCAATCGGCAGAAACACGGGCGTCGCGCTGACAACATGGGGTGAAAATGTTTTCATTGGTTACAACGCGGGTACGGCTTTTACCGCAGCAGGCACAAACGAAACCGCTCCCAACGTCGCAATCGGTCGCAACGCCCTTAAATATGCCAATGCGGACGGCGGATCGGTTGTCATTGGCGCGGAAGCTGGTGGCGGTAACGGGGGCAGTGTTCTTCCCACCCATTATCACACGGTGGCCGTTGGACGGATTGCGCTTGGCCTGCTGACACAAGGCATCAACAACACCGCTATCGGCGATGCGGCGGGTTCCAACACAACGGTTGGTGGTTCCAATACATTCGTTGGGCGCGCAGCGGGAGCGGGCGCAGTCTCAACAGGCTGGAATACCACGATTGGCCACGCATCGGGATATTACCAGCAATCCGGCGACAACAATGTTTTCATCGGCAATGCGGCTGGCGTGGCCACATTTGTTGCGGCTGGCCAAACTGGCGGCAACAATATCTCCATCGGCCTCTATACCGGCAACAAGCTGGCTGCGGGTTCAAATTCCATAGCGATAGGTTCCGGCATTGGCGCGGGCGTCAACGGTGCCATGGTCAATGGGTCCAATCTGGCAAAATACGGCCAGCAGATTACAGACAGCACTGTCTCAGGCCGGACGTTCACAAGCTGGACCTTGAACGCCCTCGCCAATGCCGCCGGGCAAACGCTGACAACTGCGCAGATGCTGCAATCGGTTCTCACCCGTTCCGGTGCGGTGGCTGTCACGGACACCAGCCCCACCGCCGCTGCCATCGTCGCGGCCATACCCGGCGCGGAGGTTGGCAGTTCGTTTGATCTTTATGTCCTCAACTCCAACACGGGTATTCTGACAATCGCCGGGGGCACGGGCGTCACGACTGCGGGCACGATGACGGTCGCAGTGGGCAGCACCCGGATGCTTAAAGGGGTCATCACCAATGCCACCGTGGGATCGGAAGCTGTCACGCTTCAAAGCCTGTTTGTGGCAGCACAGTAGGAGCGGTCATGTTCATCACGCTGCCCCGGTTGCAAGCCTTCGCCCCGCACGGCCAGCCTGACATCATCCGGGCCGTTGCAGATCATGGCGAGGAAAACCTGATCCAATGGGGCCTGAATACCGAACGGCGCTGCGCGCACTTGATGGCGCACATCTACGACGAGTCAAACGGCCTCACCGAAGTCGAGGAGAACCTGAACTACTCCGCCCGCCGCCTGTGCCAGGTCTGGCCTGCCCGGTTCCCGATTTTGGCTGCTGCGCTCCCCTTCGCGCACAATCCAAAGGCGCTGGCGGACAAGGTGTATGACGGGCGCATGGGCAACCGGCCGTGGCCGAGCGACGACGGGTGGCTTAACCGGGGGGAAGGGCTGCTGCAAACCACCGGCAAGGACAACCGCATCAAGCTCGGGCATCTGATGAAACTGGACATGGAGACGGACCCCTCGCCGCTGGTCAGCCTGCCAACCATGTTCTCGTGCGCCTGTGCGCAGTTTGTTTTGTGCGGTGCGGTAGGACCGGCGGACCGCGATAACCTTGTCGGAACGACGCAGCGCGTCAACGGCGGGCAGACGAATTTTCAGGACCGGCACCGTGCCCTGATTCACTGGCGTTCTGTTGGTTAATCGAAAGGAAAGCAAATGTTTGGCATTCCATCTTCATCTGCGTATTCGTTTGGCCGCCATACGCTGACATTCGCCATGGGTGTTGTCGCGGCGCTGGCGGCTACCCACATCTTTACCGGCTCGCAAGCGACAAGTGCGACCGAGGCCGTCAACCAGATTAGCACGGGCGTAGCCAGCATAATCACCGGGGCGTCAACGCTGGCGGGGCTTGCGGGCGCACTCTACGGGGCGTTCAAGGCCAGCCCGCTCAACCAGCTTATTTCCGTGTCCCACAACCCGGAAGTAAAGGCGGTCGTCGTCACAACCCCGGCGCTGGCTGACTCCGTCCCCTCAAGCAAAGTGGTGTCGCAATGAAACTCATCGCTCTTCCAATTCTGGTGGCCCTGTCCCTCTCCGGCTGCGCGCAGCTTACCGCCTTCGACAATAAATTCACGTCGGCTGTTGGTTCCATTGAAACCAAAGGGCAGGCGGCTTTGCTGCGGATCAACACGAGCCTTGTCAAGAACCGCCCCAATGTCGCCAAGTGGGCGGACTCGTGCGCGGTGGCGTTCGGCTACGTCGCCGAGATCGCGCAGGTGTTCAACTTCTCACCGGCCAACATCGCCCGCGCGCAGGCCGCGCATGACAGTTGTCTGGCCATCGCTGCCAACCCCCCGGCGTCAGCCGCAGACATTGCCCGTGGCATTGCCAGCGCCCTGACGGACCTGCAACTGTCGGCGCAGAAAACTCCGGCGAACGCGGCGAAGTAAATTTCGCGCGGCAAAAGGAGGAGGTCATGCCCGATAATTCCGCACCCATGTATCGCCCCGAACCGGCGGACCCCACCGCGTTGACAACGCAGCAGATCAAGGTCAGCCAAGAGGCCCTCCGGGAAATATTGCAGGCGCGGCTGGATGGCATGGACAAGGCGATTGAACTCACCAGCCGTTTCCCCACGGTTATAGACAAGGCGATAGAATCGTTTTCGGCGCTTGTGAACGAAAAGTTCAACACCATCATCGAGCGGTTCAATACCTACGATGAGAAGTTCTCCTCCATCAATACGCAGTTCAGGGAGCGCGACACACGCTCTGAGCAAACCCAGAAGGATAGCAAGGTCGCGGTTGATGCCGCTCTGCAAGCGGCCAAGGAGGCTGTGGGCGAACAGAACAAGTCAAGCGCCCTTGCCATAGCAAAGAGCGAGGCGTCCACTACCAAGCAGATCGACCAGATCGGGATAATTATGAGCACGAGCCAGAAGGCGCTCGACGAGAAGATCGACGACCTGCGCCAGCGGCTGACCAGCATGGACGGACAGAAAAGAGGGTCCGGGGAACTGTGGGGGTTCATAGTTGGCGCGATTGGCGTTGCGTCCACGATCATAACTACGGTGCTGCTTCTGACCCGGCACGCTTGACTTTTCTCGCAACTTAATGTTCTGCTGTAACTTCGACTGATGGCCGTAAGTCATCGACCGCGTAGCGACCGTAAGCCGCCAAGGAGCAGACTATGGCAGAAAGAGACCCCGATGTCGAAATCCTCGAAGATGATGAAGATCAAGCCGAAGACGGACATGCCGGACTCCCGGACGACGAAGGCGGGGGCGATGAGCCAGGGGAAGGCGAAGATGCCCCGGATGAAGGCGAAGAAGGGCAAATAGACGCGGCCCCGGAACGTAAGCCTGGCCGGGCCGAGCGCGCAGTTCTGGAAGCCAAGAAGTCAGCCCGCGAGGCTTCGGCCCGCGCGGACAAGCTGGACCGGGAATTGTCAGAACTGCGGGCCGAACGCCAGCAGGCAAGGGCGGAGTCCCCGGAGCAGGAAGCCGCCAAGCTGTCGTTGATGACGGCGGAAGAGCGGATGGATTACAAGCTCGCGAAAGCCGAGCAGAACAATGCGCGGCAGATTGCCGTGATTCAGTTTCAGTCCGCAGACAATTCGGACAAGGCGGCGTTTGAAGCGAAAGGGGCTTACGACCCCCGCTACAAGAAATACGGTCCCGAAGTCGAGCAGGTCTTGGCAAGGGAACGGCGCAACGGGCAGAACTACCCGCGCGAAACAATTTTGAAGTTCGTGCTTGGCGAGAAGGTCATGGCGAACCAGAAGACGGTGCAGAAGCAAAAGGACGCGGGCAAACGAAACATTGCCCGCCAGCAGACGCAACCGGACAATAGCCGCAGCGACCGCAGCGCACCCCGCGCACGGGCTGGCAGCGGGAACGATGTCGCCGCGCTTGAGCGGCGACTGGAGAATGTCGAGCTCTAACCCGTGGCATTGATTGCCATGCAACGAAGGTAAACGACCATGGCAGTCAACAGCGCACCGGCCTTCCAGTCAGATGTCGAAGCGTATATTGCGCAGACAACCTTGCCGCTGGCGCGCCGTCGCCTTGTGGCTTATCAGTTTGGCGACCCGCTCACTCTCCCCAAGGGGCGTGGCATCGTCTATCAGGCCGCACGCTGGAACCGCGTCCCCCTGCCTTTCGCGCCCCTTTCCGAAGGTATTCCGCCTCCAGGCCAGAACATGACCGTCACCATGGTGTCGGCAACGGCGCTCCAGTGGGGTGACAAGATCACCCTGACTGACATAGCCGAGATGACCATCAAGCATCCGATGTTCAAGATCGCCAAGGAACTGTGCGCACTGGCCGTGGCCGAGACCCTTGACCGCAACACCTACAACAACCTGAACGGCGGCACGCAGATCAACTACGTGAACTCCCGTGGTTCCCGCGCGGCACTGGTGACAGGCGACGTTCTCAACCTGCACGAGATCAACCGCACCTATGCGCAGTTGGCGTTCCTCGGCTCCCCGCGCTTCATGGGCGACGAGCAGACCAACCTCAAGATGGACGCCGATGCAGGATCACCACGTGCCTCGGCGGACCCCCGTGGCATCCCGCACTATTCCGCCATCGTGCATTCTTTCGTGGTTCAGGACATCCGCGAGAACTCCACCTTCGTCACTGCTTCGTCCTATAGCGACATCAACAAGCTATACAACGCCGAGATCGGCGAGCTTGGCGGTATCCGCTTTTGCGAAAGCAACATGGTCCCCTCGTGGACCGGTGCAGCCCTGATCCAGGGCGTGGCGGGTTCGTCGGGTGCACTGGCGACCAACGCCACCTATTACACCATCGTTACCGGCTCTGACACGCAGAACCAGTATGAGAGCTACATCACGCAGGTGTCTGCGGCGGTGAGCGTTGCGGGGCCGAACGGCTCCGTCTCGGTTACGCTGCCGTCGTCTCCGGCGGGCTATACGTGGAACGTGTATATCGGCACCACGACTTCCCCCGGCAACCTTGCCCTGTCCGCCGCTGGCCCCACCGTGGGTCCGCTGCAAGGGCAGGCTACGCAGTTGGCAGGCGGGCAGACTGTTGTGCTGACCGGCATCGGTGTGGCGCAGGTTCCTCCGGCGGCTCCGGCAACGGGCGCGGTCGTCTACCCGACCTACATCTTCGGGCGCGGGTCCTACGGGCAGGTCATGCTGGACGACATCAAGTATTCCTACCTGACCGGTGCTGACAAGGCGGACGTGCTGAACCAGCTTCGTGTCATCGGCTGGAAGGTGATGTATGGCACGATCCTCCTGAACCAGTTGTTCTTCGCGCGGATCGAATCGACTTCGGCCTTCTCCGCAACCTTCAACTAACAGATTGGGGGCTTCGGCCCCCGTCCTTCTTTGGGTGACTGCCATGGCACTGCGCACGCTTGGGTCCAACGCCACCACGTCCCTGTCGGCGCAATCGTTCACGCGCCAGATGCTGCCAGCGGACACCGCTGCGATCTGCAACGGTATCAAGAACGACCAGATCAACGGACGCCCAATCTACCCCGGCGCGTTCAAGGAGGGGCGGCTGTTCATCCCGAACCGAGGTGTCCTGCTTATCCAGCCGGGTGATTATGTCGCCTTTGATTCGCGCGGGTGGCCGATCCTCTTGTCAGCCGACACCATCGCCAACGGATTATGGACACACACCTGATGGCTACCAACAAGCTGCCTGCCCGCAAGACCGCCCCCACCGCCCACGTCTTGGGGCGCGACATCGACCTGTCGGTGCTCTCGAAAGAGAAGATCGCAGAACTCACGGCTCTGGCCGAGAAGAAGGTCGCGGCCCGGCTGATGCAGGAGGCCGAAGACGAGTTCCTCCGGCTGGAGATGGCGCGGCTGGACAAGGCAGCCCACCCCGAGACCGTGCATGAAATGCGCGAAGTCCGCATTGACTGCGCGGCGTTCGCCGACCGGATCAAGCTGGACGGCAAGGATTACTGGCACGGCGAAAGCTATACCGTGCCCAAGCCCGTCTACGATGTCATCAAGGACTGCGAAGCCCGGTCGTGGCGGCATCAGGACGAGATCGAAGGCAAGGCCACCGAAAATTTCTACCGGCAATCCCGGCAGGTTACAGCATCCATGCGCACGGGGGCCGTGACTACCCGTGGCGTAACAATGGGATTTTAACGCATGACGAAGCCTGCCGACTCCACGCCCGCCATCGGCCTGTCCGTATCCCACCAGATCGCGGAAGACCGCAACGTGGTGGCGCAACTGTTTGTTCCGATGGACTGCCCGGCAGCCGACTTGAACGCGGCACTGGACAAGGTATTCCGGGCCACGGACCGGCAGAAGGCGCGCATCCGGCTGCCGCAGGCAAAGCTCGATCTGGCACGTCTGGACAAGGCATACACCCGCGCCAACGAAGACCTCGTGCGGCTTGACCTTGAGAACGGCATCGCGGACCGCGAGGCTGCCAGCGCGCACACGAGCGGGGGTCGCCGGGGCGAGTTCAAGCTCAACAGTTCTCAAATCGCCGCTGCCAACAAGAACCGCGCGGACCGCGAGAACGTGCTGGTCTCGATCAAGCGCGGGACGAATGACATGGACTCCCTGCGCGTTGAAATCGGCGCGCTGGAGGCGTTGATCGCGGCGGAGGACTGATGCCCCTGACAGCCGCTGCCATCGTGACGCTGGCGACACAGATCGCCAAGTGCCCAAGCTTTACCTTTCAGGCAGGGCAGCTTCTCAACATGATCCTGTCGGACCTGTGCCAGAGCTATGACCTGGGGATCGCGCGGGGGGCAACCAACTTTACTTTCAACACCGGGAACGCGCAGGGCAGCGGTCCCTATGTGCTGCCCGCCGACTGGCTGCGGGCCAACCGCAACGACGTGTTCTACACCATCGCCGGGGTCAAGTATGTGATGGTGGGCATCGAACTGGCCGAGTTCGATGCGCTGGTGCAGCAGGCGGGCATCAACGCCTACCCGCAAAACTACACGGTCGATGTCAACAGCGGTGTGCCGCAGATGCTGGTGTGGCCCCCGGCGGGGGGCAGCTACCCGGTGACAGCCCGCTACCAGCGCCAGATGCCGGACATCGCCACGCCCGAGGGCAGCACAGTTGTCCCGTGGTTCCCGAACCAGAACTACCTCAAGACCCGGCTGGCCGGGGAGTTGATGCAGATCACCAACGACGACCGGGCGGAGAAGTTTCTCGGGGACGGGGCGGGTGTAACCGGCGAACCGATGGGGGCCAAAGCTATCCTCGACTCCTACCTAAAAATGCAAGATGAAAGCGGTGATGTCGTGAAGACCGTCACGCTTGACCGCCGCCGCTTTGGCTCGCGTTTCGACCGGGTGAAGAACACCAAGACTATCGGGTGGTGAACGATGTCCCTCAAGAACGCGAGCGCGATCAAGTTCTCCCCAGCGGGGCTATCGGATACCGTTGACGCGACCGACACGTTTCCGGGCGCGTGCGCTATTCTCCAGAACCTGATCCCGGACCCGTCCACCAAGAACGTGTGGACTTGCCGCCCGGCTGCCACGCAGGAGACGGGCTTTGCGGGGTTCACCACCCCCGGTGTTGTCTCCGTGTTCAAAGCCATTGGCTCTCTGGTCTACGGGCTGGTGGCGTCGGGCCGCACGGCGAATTACGACGAGCCGTTCTGTTACAATCTCTTGACGCACGCTTTCGTCACCGTGTCGGGGATCACCGCCGCCAACGTGCCCCTGACACAAAGCACGGCGGGGGACTGGGTGCCGCCAACGATGGACCTTGCGGGCGTCAACCTCGTGGTCACGCATCCGGGCTTCGACGGGGTGACGCATTTTTTTGGCTGGTTCGATACCTCCAACCCGGCGGCTCCGGTATGGGCGTCCGGCAACACGGCGGCGGCCAGCGCGATCACGTTCACGACCGTGCCTGCTTGGGTGCGCCAGTTTAACGGACGGGCATGGTTTGGCATCAACCCGCCGACCGGCCAGCCTTCGGCGGTGTTCACGGACTCGCTGACGCTCAAGGTGACAAACGCAAACCAGGCGCTGACGTTCGACGATAACCTGCCCCTGACTGCGGCGACTGGCTTGCCGCTGGCGAACCAGTTGGGCGGCATCATTCAGGCACTTCTGGTGTTCAAGGGCACATCGCAGATATACCAGATTACTGGCGACCTCACGACCACCAACCTTGCCAAGAACACGCTCAACTCCGCGACTGGCACGCTATCTCCGCGCTCCATCGTCGATACGCCAAGGGGTATCGGCTTCCTTGCCCCGGACGGGTTCCGGGTGATCGACTTCAACGCGCGCGTGAGCGACCCTGTTGGCGTGGCCGGGGCGGGCGTCAACTTGCCGTTTCTCACCCCGCTGTATCCAAGCCGGGCCTGTGCGTCCTGCAACGCTGATACCGTCCGCATCTCTGTCCAGAACTCGCGCTACGCGGGGACGCCGGTGCAGGAGTTCTGGTTCAGTCTCACGCGGTCGGTCTGGTCCGGGCCGCACACGTTGCCCGCGTCCATGATCGACACTTATAACAATGTCTTCGTGGGGGCTCCCGTGGGGGTGCCCGGCGCGCTGTTTGCCAGCAAGGACGTGCCGGACAGCACCAGCGGTTCGATTGAGAACGGCGTCATGCTCCAGTGGGTGTTGCAGACGGCGGTTCTGCCCGACAACGGGCAGATGGCAATGATGGAACTAACCGAGTTGCAGATCAAGACATCCTCGGTTGGCAGCGTGGCGTCGATGCAGGTGACGGCGCAGGACCAGGATGGAGCGGTCTATAATTCCGTGTTTTATGTATTCTCGGCAGTGCAGTCGTTGTGGGGCGCGGCGGTGTGGGGCAGCGCGATATGGGGCGGGGCACTGGCGGCGCTCTACCCGCGCCGGATTAGTTTCAACGCCCCGGTGGTGTTCACCCGGCTGGCGCTTCGTATTACCGGAGCGTCGGGACAGGGGTTTCAGATTGGTGACATCTATGGCCGGGCGCGGGTGCTTGGCTACATGCAGGCAACGGGGTAGGACATGAAAATTCTTCGCATTGCGCTCTTGCTGTTTTTTGCCAGCGTAGTTCAGGCCAGCGCCCTGATCTGCTCCAGCGTGCCCTACACCTTCTTGAACGGCACCATCGCCGACGCTACGCAGGTCAACGCCAATTTTGCGGGCGTGCTTGGGTGTGTCAACACCGGGGCTGCCACAAGCGGGGCCAACAGCAACATCACCGGCCTCTTTGGGTTGACGACACCGTTATCCGTGGCGCAGGGCGGCACCGGGCAGGCGACCAGCCTGTTCCCCATTGCCAATGGCAACCTTGCCACCATGACGACGCTGACGCTCAAGGGCAACCTTACCGGAGCCACAGCGACCCCGGTTGACGTGCCCGTTGCGTCTGTGTTGGCGCTGGTCCCCGCCGCTGCAACGGTCACGGACTTCAAGAACCTCGTGGGCACCGTCACCAGCGGCACGGCGGGGACTTACACAGCCGACGCGCTCACGGTTGAGGTGCCCGGCGGGGCAAGCTACCGCCTGAACAGCTACTCCCAGGCTTTTGCAACAGGCACGGCGGGAGCCGGGGGACTGGACACCGGGGCAATTGCCGCCAGCACATGGTATTATGTGTGGGCGGCTTATAATCCGGTCGCGCCGGCAACGACTGTCTTTCTCTCGCTGTCCAGCACGGCTCCGACAATGCCTGCGGGCTACACGGCCAAGCAACGCATTGGGTCGGTGCAGACTAATGCTGTTCCTGCCCTGAGCCTGCAAACGCAGCGTGGCCGGGCCGTGCAGCGGGTAACGCCGGTTCGTATGGCGGCGGGTGTCGTTGGCAACGTCTCGACCCCAACATGGGTTGCAATTCCGCTGGCAAACTTTGTGCCGCCGACTGCTGCGCGGGTGCGCGGTTCGCTTTCGTCGGGCGCAACACTTAACGCGCAATCGATCATCGCCCCCAACAACGGTTATGGCGGGATCACGACCTACACGAATTTTCCGCCGGTCAGCGTCAACACCGTTGGGAACACTGGCAACGTAAGTATCACAACATTCGATTTCGTAATCGAGGGCGCAAATATCTATTGGGCCTCGTTTAACGATGGCGTTGTCAACTGCTCTGGCTACGACGACAACCTCTAGGCAATCCTCATGTTTTGGTGTAAGTGAAAATACCATTTGGAGAACGACCATGCGCAAACTATTCCTTGCTGCCCTCCTTGCCGCAGCCTGCCCGTTCGCGCAGGCTGCCAACGTGCCCCTTGCCACTGGCCCCTTCGAGGCCAGTCAGGGACAGGCGATACTCAACAACACCATCCAGCAGTTCAACGCGGGCACCACCGGCCTGCTCGGTTCGACGCTGAACACGCCTGTCACGGTGGGCACGAGCATCACCACGCTGGCGACCTACACCCTGAACGGCGGCGTGATGGCGACGGCGGGGCAGCTTGCCCACGTCCACGCATGGGGCACGAACTCGGCGGATGCCAACGCCAAAACCCTGACGTTCTCTTTTGGCGGCAGCGTCATCGCCCCGGTTATCACCGGCTCGGGCTTCGTGTGGGTCGCGGACTTCTATGTGATGAAGACCGGCGTCAATACGCAGGTCATGGAAGGGCACGTGCTGGCGGGCAACATCGTTGTGCCCCCTATTACGCAGACCTCCGCCATCGTGGACACCGCTGCCATCACTATCCTCATTCAGGGCACTGCCGCCGTCGCGGGCACTATCACCCTGAACGGGGCCTACATCGAGCAAGTGAAGTAAGGAGAGTGTCATGGCAAAAGGTAGCGGTTCCGGTATGCAGGCCGGTATGACAACCAAGCAGCCGAGTGTGGACGATGCAAGCCGCAAGCCCAAGGGTGGAAGTGTCAACGACGGGGCAACCCGTGACAAGCCATCCGAGCAGCAGGCCACCGTTGGCCCGCGAACGGCTTGAGTTCCAGTGGGAGCCGTTCTCCCTCGTTCACCGTGAACTGTGGCCGTTGTTCAAACGGCACTTTGCAGAGATCGGAATGAACAGGGAAACGGTCCCGCTCGATCCCGACTGGGATCGCTATTTCCAATACGAACGGGCGGGCATCCTGCGTATCTGGACAGCCCGCGCAAAAGGTGTTCTGGTCGGCTACGTCATTTGTCTGGTGACACATGGGCTACACCACGCAAGCACGGTTCACGGATACGGAGAGTTGTTTTGGCTTGCGCCGGAGTGGCGCAGTGGTCTGCACGGACTGCACCTCATTCGGACGGTGGAACAGGCCTGCAAGAAACTGGGTGTGCGAATCCTGCGGTTCAACACTAACGACACATACCAGCCGGGAGCCAGCGGGCGAAGCCGAACTGGCGTATTGTTTGTCCGCTGCGGATATGGCCCGGTTGAAACCGTCTACGAAAAGGTTCTGTGATGGGTGATGCACCTTCTCTCCCGGCACCCCCGGCTTACGCCTACCAGCCCGCGAACCAGCCGCAGGCGGACAGCAATTTCTTTGGCGCGGCGACCACCCTCGGGGGCAACGCGAACAATGCTGGCAGCCAATACAATTCCGGGGCATCGACGCAGGCGGGCGGCAACCTTGTCGGGGCTGCCAACAGCATGATCCCCTACGCGGGGCAGGCCATCCAGACCGGGTTTGATCCGCAGAACGCGCTCTACGCCAAGCAGTTCCAGCAGCAGCAGGACCAGACCAATGTAGCCAACACGCAGAACGGCGTGGCGGGCACGCCCTACGGCGCGGGGCTGGCGGGACAGGCGAACGAGAAGTTCAACATCGACTGGCAGAACCAGCAGCTTGGGCGGCAGTCGCAGGGCGCTGGCACGGCGGCCACCCTCATGGGGGCGGCGGGCAGCGGTGCGCAGACTGGCACAAGCGTGGGGCAGTCCGTGCCCGCGTTCCAGAACCAGCAGATGCAGCAGGTCATTCAGGACTATCTGGCATACCTTGGTGCGGGCACAAGTGCCTCCAACTCCGCCACCAGCAACTACGGCTCGCAGGTCAACGCCTCGCTCGGCCAGCAGCAGATTGACAATTCTTCCATGAGTGGCTTTGGCAATCTTGCAGGTAGCCTGTTTGGCAATATCGCCAAACTTCCCTTTGCGGCGGCGGCAGCATAACTATGGGCTTTCTTGGCGGACTAGGTTCGATTGCAGGCGGCTTCTCGCAGGGCATGGACGCCGCTGCGCGCCGCAGGCTGCTTGACCAGCAGGCTCTTGCCGCCGAACAGCAGAACGCCGGAGCGGGAGATGCAGGCAACGCCTTTGCGCGCATGTTTGGCGGGGCGCAACAGCAGCAGGCCCCCGGCGGTTTTGGACAGCAGCCCATGCCGCAGAATGCGCAGCCCACCGTGCAGCAGCCGCAAGCTCCTCCGCAGGCAATGGGTCCGCAGCTCGGCCAGCTTGGCGGGGGCTACGCCGCCCCGGCCAGCGCCCCCACGCAGGGCCTGAACGCCAACTTTGCCGACAAGATGCAAGACTTGCAGAACGATGCCAAGGACGATTATGGCATCAACACGACCCTGATCTCCGGCCTGCGCGACCGGGAGAAGCAGGCGCAGCTTTACCAGAACTACCAGAACGGCGGCACGGTTGCGGCTCCCCCCGGCTCGTCGCTGCACGAGCGCGGCATAGCCGCAGACATCACGGCGGACAAGCCGAGCCTCCAGAACAAGTTCATCGACATTGCCCGCGAGCCGTGGCGCGGCATCAAGACAGGCGCGGACTTCAACGATCCGAACCACTTCCAGCAGGCCGGTGCCCCGCGTGGCGCTCCCCAAGGCCAGCAGCAGGGCCAGCCGCTCACACCACAGTCCGTGCAACGCATGGGACTGCCCGAATTTGTGCTGGCACTGCGCGCCGCCAACCCCGGCATTCAGGGACCGGCGCTGTTTGCCGCCGTGCAGAAGGCAGCGCCACTGCTGAATGAAATAGCCCGCACGCAACTGGCAGAGGTCACGAACCAGCTTGCGCAGCGCCGCCAGAACACGCAGGAAGATCGCTTGGACGAATCAGAGCGGCACAATCAGGCGATGGAGAAAAACGCCGGCACCCGGACCGGCAACCAAGCGGACCAGTTCCAGCAAAGGTTTGCGGCGGGGCAGGAGAAGTTCGAGGAGACGCTGGACTTTAAAATGAAGGCGCTGGAGCAAGCCAGCACACTGGCGGCGAAGCGCGCCGCAGCACAGGACGCCCGCGCAGCGGTGGCTGCCCAACTGTCGGCGGACCGGAACGAGATTCTCGCTGCGAACGGTTTGAACGAAGAGGCCCGTGCGCCGTTGATGAAGCAGGCTGCCGAACGCGCCGACGCGGCAAACAAGCGCATCGAAGACGCGCAGAAGGCCAAGGCGGGCGCTGCCTCCGCCGCTGCCGCCGAAGCCGCCGAAGCCCCCGGTGCCACACGCACCATCAACGGCAAGAATTACCGCTTCAAGGGTGGTGACTTCGACGCGCGGGAGTCGTGGGAAGAAGTGGGGGGCTAGATGGCCGACCGTATGCCCGCATGGGCGGACGCACCTGCTGCGCCCCGGATGCCCGCATGGGCGGCACCCTCCGGCAAGACCAGCCCGGCGGAAGTGACGCGCCCGGTTGTGCCCGCGCCCGAACGGGTTATGGGTGCCAGCCCCTCACCCGAATCATTTGTTGGCGCGGCTGCATCGCCTGAACCAAAGAAGCCTTTCGTCCCCGATCCTGCACTGGACGCACTGGCTGCATCGCGCGGGCAGGCACCGGGCAGCATCAAGGCTACCGGCGGGGGCAGCGCCATGGACGACGTGGTGAAACTGTTCACCGACATGCCGGGCATTGCCCGCAGCCGCAGCGACGAAGGCATCGAGCAGCGGCGGCTTGGGGAGCAGCAGGTCAAGGAGGGCAAGACGCTGGAGGGCTATGGCAACCAGGCCGTGGGGCAGGTGGAGAACCTGACGGCCCCGCTAGCGGCGCTGTTCAACCCGCTCAAGTGGATGGACCCTGGAGCCGCTGGCATCGTCGCCGCCGAAGCCCCGCGCATCAAGTCCCCGGCGGGAGTGACGCAGGCGGGCAAGCTGGTCGAGGGGGCTGACCACACGGCCATCGCGGGCAAGACAGGCGAGCTTGCCAAGGAGGGGTTCACCACGGACAAAGGGCAGTTCGTGGACCGGGGCAAGGCAGCGGACATAGCAGAGGCAGCAGGGCAGGGCGAGGCGTCCAAGGCCGGGGAACTGCACACGCATGACCTCCAGCAGAAGATGCCCGCGTGGGCGGACGAGGGCAAGCCGCAGGCACCAGCGTTTGCGAAGGCAGCGGAGGCACCTGCACCGGCACTGCCCAAGCCGCAGGCACAACCCGCCGGTGCAGCCCCTGTAAAGACACCGGAAATTCCCAAACCGC
>LDNN01000012.1_pt3 | contig 20178 bp, 20 predicted proteins | sample 350691 | NCBI WGS metagenome assembly LDNN01 (sample SAMN03646984, study PRJNA283341) | glacier metagenome | biome: Icesheet; feature: ENVO:00000133; material: cryoconite; isolation source: sample CY1 0.2 micron filtrate containing viruses sediment from cryoconite holes ...
ACAAAAGGAATTATCAATGATGCTACAAATAAATTTGGAGCATCAAAAGAAAGTGTCGCTAAGGAAGCAGAACTTATTAAAGAAAGGCTTGCATCTTTGCAAGGCCCATTGGAGCGGACATTAAATCCTTCGGACGCATTGAAAAATGCAACTCCGCAAATCAGTAAAATGTACGAGCAGGGAGGAAATATTGCAAAAACACACGGACTTTTAAGTGGTGAGATTAATCCTGGAATATATGACAATATGGCATATCGGGGGAGAAAGATTGTACAGGCTGGAAGCGATATGCTGAAAAGCGGCGACGATGGAATGAAATCTTTTTTCGGGCATGGACAGGAAAGAAAAATCCCGACTCTTTTTGAAAGCATGCTTCGGGGGAATACTCCTTTAACGCAGGATACAGGAAGTGCCGTGAAGGAATACTATCACGGGCTCGCACAAAGTATACCCCGCGCGGATTTAGTAAAACAACTTGAAAAACATGGGCTTGGAGAATGGGTTGATACGTCTGCTCTTAAAGGGGAAATACCAAAACATGGGGGAGAAAAAAGGGTTCCTCTTGGGTCAGTGACAAAAACCGTTAATGACTTAAAGAAGATGGGAACGAATGGTGAAAAAGTTACAAAGGAAATGACCTTCATTGTTGACCAAGATGTTGCTGATTCGACAAAAGGGCTTTTCTCTAAAAAAAGCGAAAAGTGGGATAAGCTACGAATTGGTAAAACAAATAAGTACTTGCCGACAAAACAAATCCGTGACTGGCAGCAGCTTGTGAAAAGCAAGAATTTTCTTGGGTCTGTTTACCATTTAGGTACAGAATCAATGCGTGTGGGAACAGCTATTGTCAGTAACCCGATTTCGGCGATAAAAACAATGGGTGATTTTGTTAGTAGTAAGCACTTTGCTGTAAGTAAACAGGCATGGACAAAAGTTGGAGTTACGTATGGGTCAGCAGATAACCTTGATATTATGCCATGGAAGGATGGGCCTACAACCGGAAAAATTCAAAAGCTGGTAGACAATATTGAGAAACTTCCTCCAGTAAAAGTTGCCGACTCAGTAAACGAACTCGTCCATAAAACAACATTTGGGGCCGCAGAATTTGGGAAAACATTCGAAGCGAATATTCTTCTCAAGAAAGAGATTGATTCAGGCAGAGTCAACCCGAAAGATACCATTAAGTTTCATAAAACAATGCAGGATATTGCAAAGTTTGTAAATCATAAGTATGGCGGTCAGAACTGGGCAGGAGAAAATATATCAAAGAATGTAAAAACAGGTATGCAAATGTCTCTACTTGCTCCCGATTTCAACTATGGGAACTTCAAACTTCTTTCTGATGGAATAGCAGGAATCATTAAGCCTATCGCTCAAGTGTTTGGTAAAGGAGAGGGAGCGAATGTTAATGAGCGTGAGGCCCTAAAACAGACTCTTATTAATGTTGCTCTTATTGGTCCGACTCTCACTATGGCGGCTTCTCTCATGCTAGGGAAGAAACTGGCTCCTCCGACAAGCAAAAACCCTCTGGCTCCTTTTACCATGGTTTATATGGGAAAAGATGAAAACGGAAATGATAAAGAGCAAAACCTTTTTTACCGTGGGCTTGAAGGGGATATTGTAAATGGTATTAATTATTCAAATCAGTCAGGAAATCCTATTGCAGGTATTGCACGGGTAATCGCAAATAAGATGGGTCCAGGATTTAGTGCAGTAGCTGGGGTTGCCAGCAATCAGCAGTATAATGGAGCTCCTATTACAAATCCTGGGGACAACCCAATACAGGGAGTAGGAAAGGACCTAGCTTATGCAGCAACAAGCGGAAATATTCTTCCTATTCCTTTTTCGCTCGGAAATACAGCATCAATGTTTTCTCATAACGCAGACCCAGGAAGTTCGTATAAATTCGGGCCTATGGATTTTGCTGGTTCGTTTATTAATGGGCGTGCCCCATCACATGTTCCAGGTGCCCCACTGCAAAGTCTTTATGACCTGAGCGGCGGAGCTGCGGCAAATACAAATCCTGTAAAAAGTGCGAATGAAAAACAGCTCAGGATGGATTTTTCGAATGGCTTGGCAAATGCTGCGGAAGTAAATAATGTGATGGGAAAACCTGGTGAAGTGAATTCATTCCCGCTTTCCTCTGCACAGCAGCAGTATATGCGGGCAAATGAAACCCCCCTGCAGTATTCCTATTCGAAAGGCACGGAATCGGCAAAGGAGGCAGCATACGCACAAATGAGCCCTCAGGAAAAATCTTCGGTGACTCCTCCGCAAAACCCCAATGCCGTAGGGGATAACCCGATTCAGTCATTTGCAAAAACGGTTGAGGGATGGTTTGGCGGAAATAAACAGAACAGTAAAGTTGATACATCGACAAAAGCTCCTCCAGCCTTGCCATGGTACTTAACGAGTGTCAGTAAGACTGAGGGCATCAGCCAGCAGACGGCGATTCAAAAAGGAAAGAACGGGGATTGGAAGCCGTATATAGATGGCGTTACCCAGCAAAATAAAGATATTAACTTAAATGCAAAAATTCTTGAAAATTATATCAGCAAAAATGGAGGCTACGGAAAAATAAGTCAGCAGAAGATTGATAGTTTTGTATCAAAGTATCGTGATGCGTATGCGAAAAACGGAGGCAGCCAGGATTCGGCGATTAAGGCGATTGACCCGACGCATTACAATACGTATCAGGAGGCAACAAGTCCGGGCGGAGCAATTAATTCTCTAACAAAAGATGATACTTTGACGCAAGGCTATATGCCCGATGAGATAAAATCCCGAACATTCGGTTCCTATACAACAGCGAAAGACCAGTACTCGGCTCTTTCTCAGATGATTGCAACATCCAGGAAAAACGGCAAACTTGATACTGCTCTTTTTGGAGACCATTTGACAGCTGCAAACCACGCAAATCAGTTTGGCGACTGGACACCGTATATGGATTTTTCACTGCAGCAGGGAATTGATAATGCCAATAATGCAACGGGAGCGAATGTGAAGCTGCCGACTCAATTTGTTGATTTACTCAAAAAACAGGTTCGTGCGGAAACGGAATATAATCCAGGAAACGCAGCACTGGTTCCTTATATCATGCAAAAGGGAATTGAAAGTTATATAACAAACGGAGGGGATTATCAAAAATCAATTGCCGCTTTAAGACCCAATTTAAACCCACAGCAACAAGGAGCTTATTACCAAATGATTCTTGGCAGCTCAGGCATAACAGGAAATCAGAACTTCCCGACTATGTTTAAAGATGATTTGGCAAATAAAGGGCTTGCTCCAATCCATACTTATTCCAATGTCAAACTTCCTGTTCTCCAGCCGACTAGTGTTAATTTTCAATTTCCTTCTTCGGCAAGTGCTACAGGGACCCAGCAATCGGCAAACGGCCAGGACATGCAAAGTGGGGCGACAATGTCTCTTGCTAATCTTTCGCAAAGCCAAGACCCGCAGGCAACACTTGCAAGGGCCGGACAAATGCCACAACAGGGACTGCCTCCTGCAGCAGGGGCCGGACAGAGTGCAGGTTCGGCTGCAAGTTACCCGTATGCGGATATTATTAAATCTTCCGGGGATAAATACGGGGTTCCTCCAGAGGTAATTGCAGCAGTCATAAAACAGGAATCCAGTTTCAATACGAATGCTGTTGGGGATAGTGGCCAGTCATTCGGGCTCAGGCAGTACAATATGCCCTCACATCCTAATTTAACACCCCAGCAGGCCGAGGACCCGAATTTTGCTATAGATTCACTTGCCAAGGATTTGGGGGCTGCCTATCATGGGGACTGGGCCCAGGCGGCGATTGATGCTCAAAGACCTGCAAACATTAATAACAGTTACTATAATTCTATAAAGTCCATGTTAGAGAGCGGAAATGTCAGTGGGGGGGGGCAAACACAGCCACAATCCGGCGGCAATGTCTTTGCCTCACAAAGCGGGACTCCTCGGACAAATGTTATGCTGGCAGCATCAAGTCCCACCGCTCTTGATTTTTCAGGAGGAAGTACAGGAAGCAGCACGGCCAGCCCCGATTTATCTGGTATACTTGGTTCATTAGCAGGAGGAGGCAGTACGTCTACAACAAAAACAGCAAAAATAGCAAAAGACAAGATTCCCTCTTTTAAAGCAGGGAAAACGATTAATGATTTTGCATCAGGAAACAAAGCAAAGGGACTTGATTTCTCAAAACTTAAATTCGCCAAATCCGGCAAGATGGAGACAAGCGGAGCGGTAAAGGCAAGCGTTAATACTGCAGCTCTCAAAGCTGCTCTTGCCTCAGGAAAGAAAAATGTTCGTGCAGGGAAAACAACTCCAAAGACCAGCAAGGCAAAAGGCGTATCTCAAAGAAGAACCAGTAAGTAATGAAGAATAAATATAAATTCTTATGGGTGGGAAGAGAATTAATGGGAGTGGCTGTTGCTTTGAAAGTAAAAGAGGCAGGACATGAGGTTATTTTCTATTCCAATCCGAAAGCCGATAACGGGGAGAAAACCGAAATAGGTGAACAATATGAGGATATGGATATTCATATCACCCAGGATATAAAAGAAGTTGAGAAAATGCTGGACAGCAAAGACTGGATTGTTGTTGTTGAAGATACTCTTTGTACAAAAGTTGTTGCCGAAAGAATCAAAAAAGGATACCCGACAATTAACGGCTACATTGAGACGGAGAAATGGGAGACAGACAGGGAAAGAGGACAGAAGGTCTGTGAGGAAGTGCGGGACTGGAATGAAGAACACAAAGCATTTCCTCTTAACATTAATGTCCTTGAACGGCAGGAGTTTACCTCTTATGAAGAGGCAATTTCGTTTCTTGAAGAAGAAGAGGGAAATGGCCCGTATGTTATTAAAGAATCAGGGGAAAGCAGCAATCGTGCACTTAATTATAAAGGGGAACTAAAATCAAATATGGATGCAATTATCAGATTGCAGCATTTAGCAGGTTCTGGCGGCGGAGAGGAAAAATTTACTATCCAGAAAAGACTGGACGGCATAGAAACGTCTGTTTCCGCATTTTTCAATGGAAAGAATTTTCTTAACTTTACTGCCTGTGATTTCGAGCATCAGGCGTTTTTAGATAAGGAAAGAAGCATTAATACAGGAGAGATGATGAATGAAGCGATGGCATTGCAGCGGGATAAGAATATCCTGTTTGAAATTATTATGGCCCCACTTGCTCCGGCACTTCGGAAAATGAAATTCCATGGATTTGTGAATATGAATGGAGCAATTACGGCAAAAGGATATCACCCCTATGAGTGGACAATGCGTGCAGCTGGCACTCCATGGGTCTTTCAGGTTTATGAGCAGCTTCTTGATGAATATGATTACGGCGAATTTCTGGCAGACATTGCATTGGAGCGGGATAGTCAGATTGAATTCAAAAACGGCTATACCATAGGGGTACGTGTTGATGTTCCTCCTTCCGTGTTTCCTGGAATTAGCGGAAAACTTGTCGAGGATGAATTGAATAGAGAAAAAGGCTTTGAAAAATTCAAAGCAATTGTCAGCACCCAGTCTCCAGAAAATATTGTGAAGTATTTGGAAAAGTTTTCCACCTTCAAAGAGCATGTCGGGGAGCTTCCTTTGATTATTGAAGGCTTTACCCATGAAATGGCCAAACATGTTCACTTTACCGAAATAAAGGATTACTCAACCTTCAAAACCGATGAAGGGGAGGATTACTGCGTTTTTACTGCAGTAGGCCCTACTGTGCTTTACCTGACGGCAAACGGCTCAACGCCAAAGATTGCAGGCATGATGATTGATACCTGGCTGGATAAAATGAGCGGGGTAAGGTTTGTCACCCGTTCTGATTATGGCGAGAAGGTCCAGGAAAATCTGGAGAAGCTCGAGGCACTGGGCATAGATATCTTTCCTCACGTTGACTGATTTTCCAGGTGTTTTTTGAGAATTTCTCTCGCAAGACGTGTAATTTTCCTGTCTTTTTTATCAAAATTATATATAATAGATGAATGGATTATACAAAGAAGATCAACAACAACTTGAAGCCATCTAAAAAAAGGAAGGACACACTTGTACTAGACTTATTTGCAGGATGTGGAGGATTAACTCTTGGATTTGAAGCACATGGATTTTCAACCATTGGAATGGAAATGGATAAGGACTGTTGTAACACCTATAAAAGAAATTTAAATGGTGAATGTCTTCAAATGATGATACATGAATCAATTGAATTTCCTAAAGTAGATATTGTTATAGGTGGGCCCCCTTGTCAGCCTTTTAGTGTTAGAGGAAAACAGAAAGGAATAGATGATACTAGAAATGGATTTCCTGCCTTCATTTCTGCAATAAGACAAATACAACCTCAAATTTGGATGTTTGAGAATGTAAGAGGATTAATATATAAAAACAAGACCTATTTTGAAGAAGTTTTATCCGAATTAGAGAAATTAGGTTATAAAATTCAATTCAATTTATTCAATACATCTCATTTTGGAATACCCCAAACTCGTGAAAGGTTAGTTGTAGTAGGAACCAAAGAAGATAGATTTGAATTCCCAAAACCAAAGAATTTTTTAGTAACATCGGGTGAAGCATTAGGAGAACTTGCTTTTTCAATTCCTCCCGAATCAAAGTTTTTAACAAAAAGTATGGATGATTACATTGCTCGATATGAAAAAGCTTCTCATTGTGTTACTCCAAGAGACCTTCATCTTAACAAACCAGCTAGGACACTAACATGCAGAAACCTTACAGGAGCTACCAGCGATATGCAAAGAATTAAACTTATAGATGGAAGACGACGAAGACTCACTGTTAGAGAAGCCGCAAGATTACAAAGTTTTCCTGATTGGTTTGAATATTGTGGAAGCGAAAGCAGTCAATACACACAAATTGGAAATGCCGTTCCTCCATTATTTGCATTCGAAATTGCTTCATCTTTTGTGGATTATTTAGAAAATAAAGAAATTAAACCAAATTTCCGAAATGATAATGGCCTTGTGGTTTCCTGTCAGCTGGTGGCTCTCGGTTAATTCGATAGGTTTTTTGTTTTCCATATAATTATCAATAATACCCCTTAGTTTTAGCTATTTTACCTCTATACTTTAAATAGGAGCGGTAATCTCCTTGCAGTTCACCGTGCACAATCGTGGTGTAAAACTAATTTACCATAAAAGAAATGGATTACGAAGATACAACATACGAGGAGGGGGTTACCCTGGACCCTGAAGAGGGGACAGAAGGCCAAGACGATACCACAGAAGAAATTTCCCCGTCTTCTGAAACTGATGATGAATCAGGAAGTCAAACCAAGGAAAAAGATAGTAAGAAAACTCCGACTGGCGAGCCGCAGAATAAATATTATCAAAACCTTAAAAACGAACTTTCGAAGGAAAAACTGAGTAATTCTGAAAAAGATGCTCTTCTTTCAGACCCAGATAAGCTCAAAGCTCATATCCAGGGACTTGAGAAGAAAGCTGGTGTTACTAAAAGCGAAACAATAACCGATGAGGAAATTGATAATCTTTTAGCCCAGTCATTGAATGCAAATAACGAGGTGGACCCGAAAAAGTACGCAGCACTTGTTATGAATTTTACACTGCAACGAGCGGTTGAAAGAGCAGGAACGATAGCAGAAGAGAGAAGTCTTTCGGTCAATGAGTCTCAACGGGTAACACAGCGGGTGAATAATGAGGTCACAAGCCTCCAGACAAAATACACGCAGTTAAACCCAGAGAGTCCGGATTATGACCCAGAAGTTGAGGAATGGATTAGTGACCACTTCATATCCAGAGGAGGTTACAAAAGTACTACTTTAACAAAAACTGCGGAAGCGTGGTTTGAGAAAATGGGCAAAGTCAAGACTGAGGCAAAAAAGGAAGCCAACGTCGTCATCAAGCGGAAAAACATAGGGAAACAACAAAACGCAAATGCCTCTAAGGTTGACGAAGAAGATGATGAAAAAGGCATGAGTGCAGAGCAATCACTTGCAAAGAGAATGAAGGCAGGCAGAAAGTAATCATAATAAGTCATTATTTATTTATTGACTTACAATATAATGGCAAACACAGCCCTATATGGCGGGAACACCACAGCCAATGAGAGTAATACTGGCCAACAGAGAATTCTTATTGAAGACTTTGTTGTCAGATACCCTCGAAAAGAGTTTATTCTCTTAAACAGATGGAACGGGGACATCTTTAAAAGACCTGTTGACAATGTAAAGTACGCATGGAAAGAAGAAAATATCCGAGCGGATAGAGATTTACTTGGTGTCACTATTTCAACAACAACGGGTACTACTGTTATTGCAACAACTTCTGGACAATTTAACCAGGATGATGTTTTACAGGTAGACTCGGAACAAATGATTTGTACAGGAATTGCAACTGACGGAATCACTATGACCGTTACCCGTGGGTGGGCAGGAACAACTGCCGCAACACATGCAACTGCCGCAACGGAATATATTTATCGAATCGGTATTGCAGCCGTTGAGGGAACACAGCCAAACAATCCTCTTAATCAGCCAATGTCGGATTTGTTCAACTATACACAAATCTTCAAAGACACAGTGCTTGTCTCAGGCTCAGAAATGAGTTCCTGGATATATCGAACAGATGATGCAGACGATAACGCCTCATCACAAATTATCCGAGTTCATCGGGAACTTGCGGAAATGCTCAATAATGCGTTAATTCTCGGTCAAGCATCAATTGATAGCACAGGGCTTCGAAGAACAACTGGCGGTTTGAAGTGGTTTATTGATACATTCTACCCACAAAACGCTTTTGATATGGGAGGGGCGGCTGCATGGAATACGGCAAACTCGACAACTGGTCTTGCTGCAAACAATATTACTGTTGCACAACAAAGGCTTGATGACTTAATTGAGCAGCTTGTTTATAACCGTTCGACTCCAACTGCACTGTATGCAAACTATCGTGTAATGCGAAGAATTAGAGAATGGGGAGCAGATAAAATCCGGTATAACGATAAACAACGAGCACGAGGTATTATGGTGCCAGACCAATATATTTCCGAAGCGGGAGATTTGGACCTTATCTATATACAAGGGGATGCACTGCATGATTTAATCATAGTCGCTGATGAAACCCGAGTTGGTTACAAACCGATGCAGGATAGAGGTTGGTTTACACAAAAGCTTGGAATTGATGGTGATAGAGAACAATGGCAAGTAATCGGAGAATACATAGAAAAAGTAGAAACTCCAAAAGTTCATGGGTATCTTTATAACCTTGGTTTGAATCCTTAATTTAGCTTAAATGCACTGGCGGTGACAACTTAATTGTCTTCATCGCCAGTTTCCACTACCTATGGCAACACCATCATTACTCTATCAAACGGTTCAGGATTTACAGGTTTCCCTGTCAGTGGAGGAACTGAATGAAAATGCTGTTCCTGCAGTCAATACTCCCGAATGGAAGACAAGGGCCAGATGGTTTTCACGTTGTCAGATTAGACTCTATAATGAGTATTTTATACGAGATTTTGTCAGGGTTGAGCAGATTAAGCTTGTGAAGGGACAGAATGCCTATCCTCTTCCAGGAGATTTTCGAAAACATAACGGGCTTCTTGCCTGGAGTGAAGTTGATAACGGGGCCTTTCTCTCTCCTACGGACCCGACAAGTAATTTGATTTTCGCAACAAATCCTTTTGATAGTAGAATCAGTATTGAAATTATCTATAATCAGGCGGAAGCTGTTTATAAGGCAATCAGATACCCGGTTCCCATAAATACGACTCCTGTTTTTGCGACTGTTTACTACTATGCACAGCCTCTTTTATATCAAAATCCAACAGACAATATTATTCTTCCTGGAGAAATGCAGGTAGCATTTGCAACCTGGCGATACTATAAACGAAACTTTCAACGGGCAGCCGCAAGTGATGCACAGGAGGATTTTCTGGCACTAGAGAGAGACTACCTTTCGACTGCATTGATTCCAGCTCCTGGAAATCCGCAGGCTTTTCAGTCTTTCCTAAAAGCATACGGAGCAGGAAATCAAAAACAATATTATCAGGGAAGAACTAATACAAATACGCCATAATGAAAAGTAACAGCTATCGGCTTGGACAATCGAAAACCAGTGGCGGTAAAATTCAAGACCCTCCAACAAAAATTCTGGAGGCGAGTGGATGGGCGAATGGATTAAACCAGTTAGTAGCCGCAAATGTTATAAAAGATACAGAGCTTTCCGAGGCTCTTAATGTCTTCTATACCCAGTATGGGGTTATTTCCCCAAGACAGGGAGAAACACAGCTGAATAACAATCTTGGAGCTGGTATGGTGCAGGCAATAACGGTTCATACATCTCAAAATAACAATCATATTCTTATTGCCATGGTTGCGGGGATTCTTCGCAGCTGGAATGCCTCGACAAAAACATGGGGTGCAGTAGTCGGCTCTCCTGTATTTGCAGCAACAGGAGATATATGTCTTGTCTCCTCATTTGGGTTTACGTATGTTCTGGATGGGGTGACACACCTAACAAAATGGGATGGCACAACGTGGTTTAGTTTTGCAGGATTACTAGTCCCTTCTTCTTTAGCATATACAACAACGGGCACTTTTTCGGGAACGAAACAAATTGCCTATCGAGTATCGGCTCAAAATAATGTCGGGGAAACGCTTTCGGGAAATGAAGTTGTGGTTAATAGTTGTCCACCAGGTCTTACGAATAGTTCTTATGTCAATCTTACGTGGACGCAAGTTACAGGAGCTGTGAGCTATAACGTCTATAAAGGGGACCCGGGTAAGGAAACACTGCTTGCAAATATTCCGAATAATTCTTTCCAGGACCAGGGGCAGCTTGATTCTACGCAGTCAGTTCTTTTTGGTCCAATATCATTTGACCAGACCCAGGGACCGATTGCAAACTATGGCGTAATCTATAAGTCTCACTTGTTTATTAATGATATTAACCATGTTTCCCGTGCTCAGTTTTCGGGAGGAGGAGATGCAATAGATTTATTCTCTGCAGGAGCTGGGGGCGGATGGATAGATTACAACAAACATGACGGGGACAAGCTGCAGGCTATGTTTGCCTTCCAGTCCCAGCTCTATTTTTTTAAAGACAGAAGTATTGGAGCATTTGCATTCGGCTCACTTTCAACTCCTCTTATTCAGGATGTGAACCTGCATATCGGCTGTGTCGGATTTCGTGCCGTCTGTCAGGTTGAGGAAGATGCGGTATTTCTTTCCAGAAGAGGTTTTTTTACACTGGGAAACCAGCCAAATTATATTAATCTTGTCAGAACCAGTGAATTATCAGGAATTGTCCCGCAGCTGGTACTCAACTCTGTTGTGCCTTCCCAGCTATCCCATGCGTGCCTGGGGTACTTTAATCATACACTGGTGGGATTTATCCCGACAACGCTGGGAGTCACGGGAAACAGCACAGCAGCCGTTTACAATAAACTGTATCTTAACTGGGCTGAGTGGCGTTACGCCTCTCCTTTGAATTGCATGGTCAGATTTGTCGACGGAGCGAATATTGAACATCTTTATGGCGGAGATGCAAAAGGGAATGTACAGGAATTATTTACAGGAACGAGCGATAATGGCATCCCAATACATTTTCGTGCAGCAACAAGAAAGTACGATATGGACATGCCTTTTGCCTATAAATTCATTGAACAGATTTATTTGACTTTCTTAAATTTTGCGGCCCGTGGACTCACCGTCACGTTCAAGATGGATAATGTCTCTATCCAGCGGATTATTTCACTTAACTCTTTAAATACCAATATCGGGTGGGGAAGCCATCAGTGGGGAACAAAAGAATGGGGAATTGAACCGAATGTTATCATGACAAATGCTCTTCCCGCAGTACTCACAAAATATCTTGATGTTTACCAGGACCATTTAAATGTTCAGGTCATTTTCGATGACAATACACTCAATGATACCTTCTTTGTGCAGGCTTTATATATGAAATGGCACGAATCCGAGCGACCTTTAGAGTCCGTAAACAGATTAAACTAGCTTAGTTTTTGCGTGCAACTCGGATACACTAAAGTATTATAGGCAAATATTTTATGGCAGCATTCTTACCACGGGCAAATACAAAATTCGGAACACAGCTTACAGCACAGGCAAATATTGGGGACGTTCAAATTTCAACTTCTCTCACGCCTTCTCTCACGCCGACGTATCTTATTCTTGACCCAGGGCAGACTGGGGAGGAAACCGTAAAGATAGCATCAACTTCGACAGGGGTATGTATTCTTGCTGCAGGAGTGACAATCCAAAATGTTCATCAAAGCGGAGCTATTGTCTGGTGCGGGGATAGTATCGGGTTCATTGATGATATTGCATCAGCTTTTGAAGTTGACCATAATAGCGATGGAAGTCACCAGATAAGTAATTTCGGCCTTTCGGACTACGTTGTATCGGGTCTTACTATCCCATCAACCGGTACCTTTTCATCTACCACGGTCAGTGGTATTGCCTTCATTACAGGAACAAAAGTATCCATTCCTTCTTCTCCGCTTACTTTTTCTGCAGCACAGGATACGTATATTGATATTGATAAGTCGGGGCATTTCTCACTTGTTGCGGTCAATAACGGGGTTGGAGCTCCAGCCCTTACACCAAACACCGTACGGATTGCAAAAGTAGTTACAAACGGAAGCGGAATTACCAGTGTGACGCAAAGCGGCGTTGTTTCTGCAGCAGGCACATTTGTGCGAATATACCCGACAAATCCCATTCCTGTCCTTGGGGGGGATAATTTAGTAAATAATCCAATTTTCCATGGAACCGCCCAGTCTGATTACTTAACGGTCATTAATGACGTAAATTTTAACGGTCCTTTATATACTGAGCATGGACATATTATTGCAGGGGGGAGCGTTCCGCTTATTCTGGATGCTCCAGGAACACTGGGAAATGCAGTTGCAGCCTTTATGATTCGATTCGATAATATTCCAGGAAACTACGGCGGCTATACAGGCGGCATGTACGGATACAACTATGGCGGGTACGGACATTTTTATGCAAGCCAATGGCTTGCCGATGAATACGGGGCAAATCCCCCATCGGCAGGAGCGTTTAAATCAGGCGGATACGGATTTTTCCAGGATGGAGGACAGGATACAGGAATGTTTTCCCCATCAGACGGGATTATTGAATTGTGGACAAATGCCGTTAAGGGAATAACTCTTGACTATAACCAAAATCAGACATTATTCGGCTCTCTTTACTACCATGGACAAACCCTTTGCTCCTATGCAACGGCAAACTATCATGGCTATGCACCAGGAGGCTACGTCCATCAATGGTGGACAGACCCTGTGTCGGGAAATACGCAGGGAGCAGGCCTTTTAATGCAGCTTGACCAGGGAGGAACATTAAGCGTCAGTAAGGACCTTTTCGTGACGGGGAACAGCCATGTCAGTGGAACAAAATCTGCAATGGTAAAAACAAGTCTTGGCGATACACTTCTCTATTCCCAGGAATCCCCCGAATCATGGTTTGAGGATTTTTATGATGGCCGAACAACGGGCAGAGCAATTACCCAGATAAGCATTGACCCGCTCTATCTGGAAACGGTTGAGGGAGCTTTTAAAGTATTTGTACAAGGATACGGGGAGTATGGGTATTTACATGTAACAAAGGACGCCAGGAGCGTTTATCTGGAATCAGATGTTTCAATAGATTTTTCGATTCGGGTTGTTGCACATAGAAAAGGATATGAAGATATTAGATTAGCCGTATTTGAAACGAGAGGATAATTCATGCAAAATATCACTTCAATCAACACATTCGGGACACTCGTCATTCTTGGCAGCAGTATCATCGGGTTGGTCCTAACCTATTTTATTTTACTTGTTGTTCGAGGAAAAATGACAACACAAAATACAAAAATCGACCAGCAGACAATAGAAATTATGCAGGGTAATATCAATGCCCGAGATGACAAGATTAAAATCCAAGGAGAACAAATCGTGACTTTGCAGTTGGATACAAAACTTTTGAAAGACGAATTTTTAAAGTATAAGGTAACTACCCAGGAACAGGTGAAAATCCTTACCGAGGTAAATGTAGAGCTTACGAAAAACTTCACTACGCAGCCGATGGAGCGGACAATCGAAATGATAAAAATTGGTATGGCGACAAGAACATTGGAACACAAAGCATTAACTGATACAATAGTAAAAAGTTTCGAGTTGGCGCTTATTTCATTAACAAAATTAACAAAAACACAAACCGCTATTTTATCGAGGCTACAATAATATGTTACATGGAATAGATATTTCACAGTACCAGGGAGCAGTTGATATTGGTAAGATTAAGACGAATCAGGATTTTATTCTGATTCGTGCCACAATGGGAACTCCTGGTGCTGACTTCACTGCTTTGGATGCAGATTTTTTCAGTAATCGGGATAATGCCAGAAGAATGGGAATTCCCCGAGCTTTCTATCACTATGCCTATCCGGAATACAACAGCCCGGAAGATGAAGCAGACTGGTTCGCCGCAAATACAACCGATTTACAGATAGGAGAAATACTCGCACTGGATTTTGAAGAGAATTTCAATGGAGATAAAGTCGATTATTGTCTCAGGTTTCTCAATAGAGTATCGGGGCATTTCAACGGGTATAAGCCACTTTTATATATTGATTTATCACTTTGTAAAACGCTGACGTGGAATCCTGTCATTAATGCAAACTACGGATTATGGCTGGCTCTTTGGGACTATAATCCCGACAGCAGCAGTGCAGTAGCTGGGGTTGCATGGCCAGCAATCGCATTCAGACAATTTTCCAATCATGAAAATTTAGACGGACTTAACCCAGTGGATAGTGATGTCTTTTATGGAGGGGAAAATGAATTGAAACTGTATGGCTACCAGGGAGGACCAACGCCTTCCATTCCATCTAATATCCCAACTGTACAGGATGCACAGGTACAGTCTCTTAAAGATGCTTTGCAGAATGAAAAAAATCTGCGTCAGAGTGATGTTGCCGCACTGCAGGAGCAGATACTAAAGCTTACGGATAAAATAAACGGGGAAGATACAATTATCAGAAATTATGTCAAAGAAATTGCAGGAGAACAAGTAACGGATGAGAACTATATTACGCAAATTGAGATTCTTAAAAAGCAAACCCTTAACTTAACAAATAATATTAAGGTTCTTGAGAATGAAGGACAGATAGTAAGTCCTCTTAAAAAAGGAGAGAGTTTGGAACGAAGGCTTTTTGCCTTTGTCAAGTCCCTGCTGCCGGAAGTACAAAAAAAAAAGTAATTATATTATCTGATTCCACAATGCAGGACAAATCAAACCAGGCAGCAACAATACGACTGTTTGAGGCAATTCTTACCCAGGTGCTTACTTTCGGGCTTCCTCTTTTCATTGCATATCTCGAAAATAATCCAAAATGGATTGGTCTTGTTCCAATACTGGAGGCAATAGTTGCTTTCATGAAGCAGAAGGGTTTCCTTCCTACTAATTTAACGGTAAAATAATGAAGAATTTGAGAAAAAATCTCGGGAAAGGCAAGGAAAAATCAAAAGACGCTCTCAAAGTTGCATCCATGAAACCTACAAAGGGAAAAATAATTAAGCGAAAAACATCAAGGAGGTGATAGTTATATGAAAAAGGTCGAAAAGAAGATGATGCCGATGAAAGGCAGGAAAGGACTCAACGGAAAAATACCCGAGGGAACACTCCCGAAGAAAGTACTTAAAAAGAAAAAATAACCATGAAGATGAAAACTGGTCTTGCAGCAAAAAATGCAAACCGCAGTAAATCAAAAGTCGTATCGAAAGATAAACCTGGAGTAAAAAGAAGCCTTCATGAAATGCCAGGCTATATAGACAGCCAGTATAAAAAACCAAATGCCTCTAAAAAGAAAAAGTAATTAATAATTACCGTGGCTCATCCAATAGGCGTAGGCCTGGGCAGGTGAGCCATAACGATTATTTATATAATCATTTCCCCACTCTAACTGGCACGTAACATCACTTAAAACACACATGAGCTTCGAGCACGGCCAGGCCTGGAACAACCCGCATGCCCCCGAGCTTGGATTTACTGCATAGGGGTTGAACCCCGATTCATGCGTCATGATAAAATTTACCGCATACCACTGATTTCCCTCTCCCATAGAGGAAAAAAAGGCCATAGCCTCATTTTGAACGGAATTCGAGCTTACTGGTGGCTCTATAGGGGTCTCAATTATGGGAATAGGAGCTGGAGCAGGGGCTGGGACGTACACCGACATAGAAACTGAGTCTGTCATGCTTGGAGGGGCATCTACACTGGAGGAGCCGACTGTATGGAGAACGCTTTCATAGGCATATTCGAAATTCGGTTCATACTGCATTGCGAAAATAGGAGAAGGATTGACAAAAGAAGAACTGGCTGATATATACGTTAGGAGCAACAAAAACCTCCAAAACGGATGGGTAGTTTTTTTCATATGATTTTCCAAAATAGTTACCTGGAATTATATCTCATAGCCATTTAGATAACTATGAAGAGAAAATACTACCCATATTCCGTTTTGCCGGATGTCTGTTACGCCGCTTAACTAATTTTCATCTTATTAAATTATACTTTGTTAAATAAACAACCCCGTCTTCCCATCCATAGACAACTTCCCATCCATACCCTTCATCCAAACATATCGCCTTCCATTCCAGCTGAAACCTTGAAAGGCCTCCGTCTTTCTCTCGTCTTCGCTCTTTTGTTTTAAATTCCATAAAAAGACCTTTGAAATTCAGACAACGGCGGAGAATAAAAAGGTCGGGGACCCCTGGCTTCACGCCTTCCATTTTCAGCATTCGGCCCGCAATAGGACTTGCCCTCTTTCCACCATTAGGGATGGCAAAGTAGGGCAAATGGTATCTATCTAAAACAGAGCAGAAAGCCGATTGTTCCTCATGTTCAGAGGACTTTAAGAATTCTTTCTTTTTGGGGTCCTTTTTTATCCCCTTCTTTATTAGCGGCAGTTTCTTCATCTTCTTTGGCAGAATTAACTAAAAATTCAGGACGGGGAACAAACCCGGTCTGGAGCATATAGTACTTTGTCATGTAGGTACTCATGAGAAGCTGAATTACTTCCATCATATATTTCGGGCTCGTCTCATCAAGAATCGTCAGATTATGTCGGATAACGTCAGCAAGTTGTCTTGCCTGTACTTCCTGCACATTCTCTCCGATTTCTTTGTTGTCGTGTTTTCTCATAAAAGATTGATAATATATATTTATTCAGGTATAATAGAGCTAATGATTTGATGGTAAAATCAGAGATAATAAAGGGAGGGGAATTATATTCCTCTCTTTTTTATGCTCTTTTACCACAACTGCCGCCCTTATCCATACATCGAGTATAAGGGGCTACCGTATACAAGGTGCAGGGAAAAAGGCGGCAGTCTTTCATTAGAACGGCAGGTCAATCACTTCTTCATCTTCCTCTCTTTCCACTACTTCTCCCTCTTTTTTCATTTTATTCTCCTGCATGTTTGTTAGGTCAAAATCCTTGGCTTTTATCACTTCATCAATCATTCCTGCTGCTGTATGGGAAGGGTGCATGGTGAGCAAAAAGTTGAGCTGTCTCCATTCTTTTCCGTCTTTCTTAACAAGTTCGCTGGTTATTGCAATATGCCAGAAACAAACAGGAAGCTTTGCAATAGATGAAAAGGAATTTTTCAATTCACTCGCATAGTACAAATCCTTCTGTTTAATTCGTACTTCCTGCATATACGCCCCGTAGTTTGCACGTCTTACTTTCAGCAGGACATACTCGTATGATTCCCCGTTTGCCATATTCATCACCTCATCAAGTTTTAAAAGGACCAGCATAATATTATCAGGTCTTTCCCCTTCCTTTACGGGAGGATACTTTTCAAGAAGCTCGGTCTTTGTTGCATCTCCAATGGAATGGGCTGCAGAATAGACAAGCTTGTTGTCACACCAGTACTCGCTTCCCGACCGCTCTTTTATAAGGGTTGCGCTTATTTCACGGCGTAAATCCTGGCTTGTATTATCCCCGCCGGATTTTATATACAGTTTTCCCTCATCAGATACTTTTATATTATCACTGTCGGAAAAGTTAGAAGCCTGTTTTACGTTGAAAAGCGTAATAGTCGGAAATGATTTAAAGTCAGCCTGGCTATCAGAGCCAGTATAGCCAAGAAGTTTATCAAACTCTTTTTTCTCTTCACTCGTCAGCTGGAGGGAGCTACCCGTATATGGTGTCATGTCTCGTATTCATTAAATGAATGTATGGATTCCTCGTTCATCTGTCCAAACCGCAGTCCCAATTGTTCGCCGTATCCGTAATTCACCCGTTTGCCATATCGTATCCAGGTTGCAAGGGACGCTTTATGGGTTGCGCCGCTGGGCTCGATAATATAGATGGAGGCACAGTTATGCTTCACCAGTTCTTTGATGATATCCATATTAATTGCATACCCGCCAATTACTTTTAAAAAGTGCTTTTCAGGGTCAACTTTTTTCACAAATACCATCTCGCCGTCCTCTTCCATTAAAGTTCCTGCAACAATCGAATGCTCTTTTTTCGGGTCATAGGTCCTCAGGGTCCTTTGTGTCGGGTTCTTCATTGCGGGCAGCTGATGAAATATCTTTATCAATTAAATCTTTTAGAATATTCCAGATATAATCAGCGTCATTTTTTTTGACAAAATCGCCAAGTATCTGATGAATCCTCTGTTTGGAACGGATACCGTACATTTGCATAAGCCGTTTTCGGCTCTTTCGGGATTCTCTGAGCATATCCAGGTAGAATTCCCTTGCAATCCGCTCCCGTCTATCTACATAATCCTGTCTTTGTAACATAGCAAAAAAATAATTTTATTCATAGTTATTATAGCAGGTATTTTTCTATTCGTCACCTTTTTCTATACTAAGTAAATCCTTTGCCTCTGCACTACTGAGCGGATATAGATTCGTCTCTGTCGTAAGTCCCACATGGTACCCAAAGCAGGCAGAACATACAGTATATTTATCAGAAACATTCAGAGTCACTCCGCATCGTTTGCATATTTTTAAAGACTGGCAGATTCGGGTCAATCTGTATTCCAGTGCTTCCAGATAGTCAAGCATTCCCTCGACTGTTAATTTCTCTTTTCCAAACTCCGATACAATCTGTTTTTCAATAAATTTTCTCAGTGTCATTTTCATTTGTCGTAATATAATGGACATTTTGCCACTAGTCACCTGTCTCTTTCTTTCTTTTCTCTTTTCTCTTCATTTGTCGTAATATAATGGACATTTTGCCACTGGTCGCCTGTCTCTTTCTTTCTCATCTCTTTTCTCTCCACTTCCGATAAAAAATCCCCGCTGGAAAAATAGGTGAAATGCCACTTCGTTTTTCCACAATTTCCACATTTAAAGCCTGTTTTTATACAGTGCGGGAGTAAAAATACTCGAAATTTTTTCCATGAATGAAAAATATGAATTTTCTTAAAAAAGGATAACATAGCTAACTAATCCCTACGTATAAAATAAAAAGAATAAGGGCGTTTCATACGCCCCTACCTCTCATTATTCTAGATTCTTTTCGACTGTTGACTCTTTTACATTCGTTATATAGTACCATTCGTCACCGTATGGGCTATCATGGTGAAAATTTTGAATTGCAATGCCCGCCCCATAATTAAATACCGTGAAAAAGCAATTGGTATCTGGGAGTACTTTCCCGAGTAACTCATTAGCATTTTCAGCATAGCAGTATTTGTACCCGTCTTTTTTCTGCCATCCAAAATTTGATACTTCAATATGCCATCCCCCACTTTTATTTCTATCTTTCTTTTGCAGTATTTCAGAAAAATAATTAATTGTGTCATCGTATTCACATTGTAGTAAAGAATTATCCTCTAGAACATACTCCCATATTTTTTCCCTTATAGTCACTTCACCTGCATTTTTTAAATCTTCCATTTCTAAAAATTCAGATAACCAATCAGTTTCATTATAAAAATAATTAACTTGCGATTGAATTGCTCTTGATAGATTCCACGATACTAATTCTTTTCCTATATTTCTAGTCGATTTAACTCGGCTTAAAAATGTCTCTCTGTTCATGATGGTAAAAAATAAAATAATAAATAAGTACAGATACTCCTTAAACTCCTCATCTATAAAATAAAAAGAATTAGGGCACGCAGTATGCCCTAATCTCTTACTATTCTATTTCTCAAT
>LDNN01000004.1_pt2 | contig 19241 bp, 12 predicted proteins | sample 350691 | NCBI WGS metagenome assembly LDNN01 (sample SAMN03646984, study PRJNA283341) | glacier metagenome | biome: Icesheet; feature: ENVO:00000133; material: cryoconite; isolation source: sample CY1 0.2 micron filtrate containing viruses sediment from cryoconite holes ...
ACCTTAGAGGCACTGAAACGCCATTGCAGAGCGCACAGCATCGACCTGAACGACGTATATAGCTACGAAAAGCACGAGGTGATCGAATGAGCGACTTGACGCAGGTATTCCAGACTATCTAGTTAATACGAAAACGTGGCAATTTAACCACGTTTTCTTTGTCCGGTCAAAGTATAATAAAGGTGCAGGAGATAGAAAATGAACAACACCGAATATGAAAATATGGTAATGATCCATCGCGCTAATAACGTAAAACGCGAACAATTGAAAGCGACTTATCTTAATCGCAAGGCGAATACAATGGCCGAGCGCGCAAAGCTGGAAGAAAAGCTGGAAGTTTACGCTTTGGTTGCAATCTCGCCCGAAGGTATAACAAAAGCCTATCATCAAGCTTTAGAACTTGAAGTAATGGCCGCTCGTTCTTTAATCGATTTCGTGTTGTTTGCTGGCATTAAAGGAGAATAAACATGATTCGCAGTATTTTCTATATTATCGGTCAGCAATATGCAGACGAAGGCGATAGGGCTGAAAATGCCTGGGAACACGCGATAAGCAATGATCCTCGAATGATTGCTGAACTAAAAGACATGAATGATGAGGTACGAGAATTTGCCGCAGATGAGTTCGGGGAAGGATTTATCAGTCCCTGGTCTGCCGAAGATTTCTCCAGTCAGGATGAACGTATTGAAGCCCGAAACAATAATATCTTGCACGTCGCATTGGCAGCGGCGCTAAAAGTTGCTCTACACGTCTATGTTGCTCGGCGTAATGCAATCATCGATATTGATAATCCGAATGAACGCGGAACGCCTGAACACTTAACGCTGCTTCGAGAATATCAGGCCGCCGAAACTCAGATTAAAGCATGGAAAAAAGCCGAAGATGTAAAAGTAACGCTAATTTAATGCGATACATAGAAAGAGATATGCAGGCGGTTTATCTCTTTAGTTCTATGGCCGACATTGAGCTTGAAGAATTTTGCCGCCAGATGAACGGAACAGAGAGACAAAACGAGAATATGCGCGCTTTGTGGAGACGCGGACAAGAACTTATCGGTGAAGTCGTCGTTGTGCTAGGGATACCTAGTATTAACGAGGGCGGGGATTGCGATAGTCCGAAGATTTATATAGGCGCAGAAAAACTTGAACCTATCTCTATGGGGTTGAAGGCTCTGTAAACAAACAAGCCCCTGAAAGATGAGGCTTGTTCGCTACAGAAAAACGGCTTCAAGAAACCAGGGGAGGAATGCCCTGCAACTGTTATTATATCAGATAACGCGGCAGTGTCAAGTGTCTATTTTTTTTCATTTGGGACGATTGCCCGCCGTACCTCTTCCGGCATCTTTTCTTGCTCGTTGATAATCTTAACGAGTCTGCCAATTAAGATTAAATCGTCAAGCGTGTTTGGTTCGATCCCATACAGATATTCCCTGTCAAGGCTAAACGGATGCACCGTTTCCTCAATGGCTACCGCAATCGTTAGGCGCTGGTTTTGGTAGAGACTAAGCCGATTAAGATATGCCATGCTTGTATTCCTTTTACCCGGTTAAAGATGTGGCTGCAAGATTTTGACGCTGCTGCGAATTGTTTTCCAGCCCGTTTCGTATTCGCCCTGCTCGAAATACAAAGCGCCTGTTGCTCCAGGAGTCCACTTTGCCTGATAGCCCACCTTGTAGTGTTCAGGGCAGGGCGTTCCCCCCATGCCCGGTTCAATCAACTGTACATAACCACCTTGTTCCGAACTGTAGTGGATTTTGTGCCCGTGGAATTGTACGTACATCCCAAAGTCCGGCCACTGCATGAGTTTACGCCATTCCTGAACCCACCCATACAGCTTGCGAACTGCCATGCCAGGGTTCTTGCCTGTGAAGTTAGCGTGACTTAGGAAAGCATCTCCTACAATCGCCATATGTCGCATATCACCCATCGGGAACGTCATCCCATCAGGCGTTTTGGCGAACAAGGGTTGACTGATTAATTCTACGTCTGGCATACCGTAGATAATCATCTCAAGTGGGTCTTGTACAAGGAATAGAAGTTGTTCCTCGATAAGCGTGCTGATTTTCCTGTGCCACCAGTCGTCATGATTTCCACGAAATATCTTGATGTGCGCTTGCGTGTTGGCTTTCAGTGCGGCAACATACGCTCGGCAAATACGCATTTCAAGCCGAAAGTGTGTGCGTTGTTCGCCTACGGATAAACCATGTGCGCTTACTTCAGAGCTATCCAGCAAATCCCCACCGATCATAATATGATCGGGCTGTAAATTGATAATCTGTTTAAGAAGCAGCGGATCGGGATTGGCGTGAATATCGCCAACCGCTACGATTTTCCTGACACTGCCGGGCAAAGAAGGGGCGACCCTTTCATAATTAACTGGATCGCCTAAATACTCTTTGACTAAATTCGGTTCTCTTTTGACGTAACGACGAATACGTTTCCGTACTGCATTGCCCGTCAAATTGACGCTGCTGCCAATTTGCTCGTAAGTTTCCCCGGCTTTATGGCGTTGCGACAGTTCCTCGACGCTTAACATTAACCAACTCCCTGATCGACAGGTTTGGTTTCCGTCGCTTGAACCGACACACTGACCGTCTGACTGCCATGCAAAGCATCCTGAAACGCAGCTTTAATTGCAGTCTCGATTTGGGCAACATGAATTTCCCAACCATGCGAGTCCACAATTTTCTGAAGTGTTTCGATTGCCCACTGCTCTTTAGCTGCTGGATTACTCAGCAGCGCTGCTTCCAACCCGCTTTGCTCAGCTGCTTTGACGATCATTACAGCAAATTCTTTAATCATTTGCAGCTTGACCGGACCGAGATTGGTTTCTACTTCAATCGTTTTGGCGCGAATAAAGTGGAGAGTAGGACGCGCCAGAAAGCCAATGGCTGTGACTAAGAGAAGAACGATATAGGTAGACAGGAATTGTTCGATGGGGGTCATACTTACCTCATGATTTGATGAAGTAAGTATGGCAAAGAAGTGTACGGGTGGCCGTTACGAATTCATGAGGAAATCGATAATATGCGGTAAGACGTTGTTCAAGGAACTCGCCAACCAACCGCAATCTTGACCACCTAGCGTCCAATACGAAAAGCCAATTACATATTCATCTTGATCGAGCAGCTTTCCATATTCACGCATATCGTTAATCAGAAAATCCAGATTGATGTACCGGGCATTGAATGTGCCTGTTTCCCCGATAATCAACTTTGGCCGAGCATCCACAGGCATGAGCGCATACACTTTGCGATGTCGCAAGCTGTAAAAGTCTAGCGAACGTGGATCACTCGCAGCAGCATCAGGCGGGTTTTGCGTGCCATACTCATGCAGAAGCAGAGGGTGATTGTTTGCCATTGCATAGCGCATAGCAGGTTCAAGCGTGCGCCATTTGTTCTCCCAATCATCGCCACCGGGATTGCCTACCGCGTAACATCCCCACGCCGCTTTACGGCCACGCACTTCGCAGGCTTGCATAATGCCGATATTGACATACGCATCCATGTGATGATAACCCGGTTCGTTTTGAAACTGACAAGGAATCAACGGATCAGCCGTTTCGTAGATAAAGTTCCAGCGCGACGTTACATAGTCTTTACCAAGCTGAACCGCCTGATCTTGCCCGATACTTTCTGGCACATCAGGATTAATGTCCTGGGAACTATCCTGGCGACGAATGACAGCATATACATCGCCTAGTTCTTTCAGACTATTGGCAAGTCCGGTGTCATTGATAACAACCACTGGACCAAGAGGCTTTTTTGCACGATTGAGCTTCATAGCAGCTTCAATGAGCGCATTTACATCTGTACCCATATGGGCATGTAAGCCAATTTTAGAACGCTTGGGCTGTATAATCGGAACATCAGTCAGATAGTCGGCTGTCTTGCTTTTCTGAGCAACCCAACCTTCTGTAATCTGTACCCACGTATAATGATCGTCGGTGATTGTGCCACCGAGCAGGATAACTCTTTGTCCGGCCAAAATCTGACCGATAACGGGTTTGTCAATGCCTGGCAAAGGATGAACCCGCAATTGAACCAGCGCATACATACTGTTTTGCGTGGTCAGGTATTCATAATCTACCCATCCTTTTTCAGGATGATCGATTTGAACCCATCGCAGATCGTCGATCACGACAGGTTCACCAACGACATTAACCAACTGGTTCTTTTGCAATTCGCTTAGGATTGGTCCGTGCATCCCCGGTGACTGGCGCAGGTGCAGGCGATTTGTTTGGACGTGATACTGAGTCATCTAAGAAAATTCCTGTATAGGCTATCGGAGCGTATTCGAGCGCTTTTAGAAAATCGGCGCGTAAGATTTGTTTGTGATCGCCTTCATTGCGACGAACGCCCCAATAGTCAGGATCATTTAACAAGACATGTGTATCTGTAATCCCAACAACCAAAACAAAATGCCCGTAGTGATCAGGTACGTTTTCGCGTGGGATGTAGGTGTAGTTGATCAGGCAAAGAACAGGCCGCCCTTTGCTGAGTTCAGCTTCAATCGCACCAATGGTCAAACTTGAGCGCACCTGGCAGGGGAACGCCTCCTTTTTGAGCAGCGCGGCAATTTGTTCCATTGTCAAACCGTTGTCCTGAACGCTCAAATGACTCTCCCCTGAAAGCACATCAACTGCCTTTTTTGTCCGGCCAAAATACTGCATGATCATTTCAAGGCAGTCAGGCCCACAATCGTTCCGGTAATGACGAGCATCGGGGTCTTCCTGGGAGTGATACGGCACTTCCAGAATAATCGTATGCCCGTCGAGAATTGCTTCTACGTCTTTTACGAGACTTTTAATTGCTTGCATGTTGTATCCCTTTTACGCTAACCTTCTAAACCAATCGATGTTTCCTATACCAGAAGATTGATTGTCCATACCGAGACCGACATGGGTCACTGAACCAAGAAACCCAGACAAAGAGTCAGTCCCAATCAGCCCGTACTGTTGACCATCAGCCGAACCGTAAAAAGACAAAAGATCACCGAGCAGTACAATCTTAAAATAATAAGTTGATATGCCGATGTGCGCCGAACCAATGAATCCGTTGTAAGCGGTAAAGTTATTCCAACGATATACATCCATACAATCTAGACCGTTATATTGGAAATGAATCATTTGGATAAACTTACCACTGGATGAGTTGTATAAAAATAGACCAATGCCGAAATAGCCAGTACGCAGGTTCAGAGTTGCTTTGCAGTTAAACGTCCAAGCGCTATCCGTGATAGGCTGTGCAATAAATCCACCGTAGTTGGTTACAGAGGGTGATACCAACATTAAACGACTGCGAGACACTGAATAAGTAATAGAGTTTTGGTTATACCAAGTCCATTTACTGTCAAGCGTTGAACCATTGAACTCATCGTCCATTGCATTTGCAGTGGTTGGTGGCGCGTCAGGGTTATAAGGGTCAACCCATGCAGTACTGCCGCTCCCACCTCCTCCCGAAGGTGGAGTAACGCGCACTGCGCCGCCTGACAAGTCCGTTACGGATGTTCCAGTAGCAAACTCTATGGTCGTAATGCTTGTTAAAGCAGCACCGCCTTGCGGTCGTACAGCGAGTGAGCCGCCGCTGCTGGCATGAGCCAATACATAGGCTTGCGTTGCAGCGTCTTGTGCCAAGACGGGATCAGCCAATCCCGTGAGCTTGTATCCTCCCATCGGAATGTTCGCAATAGGCGGAAAAGTTTGTCCGGCCAAAGAATCGGCGTAGTGTTTGGTTGCAGCGTCTTGCGCAGAAGTAGGATCGGTTAAGTTGATTAGCTTGTGACTGCCCATACTTAAATCTGCTGTGGCAGGAAAAGGGCTTCCCAAACTGTCAACGTACGCTTTGTTCGCTGCGTCTGTTGTCGTAGTTGGCGTGGCAAGATTGGTAAGTTTATGACTGCCCATTGATAGATCGGCAATGGCAGGGAAATCACTGGCAGTGGTAGGTAATGCCGCTTTTGTAACCGTCGTTGACCAACCCGAACGATTCCAACTCAAGTCAACCGAACGAACCTTGAAATAACGAGCCGTTGTATCTCCTAACGGAATACTAAAATATCCGCCTGCTACCCGATAGGTTGAAGGCGATGTGTCCGTCGCACTGGTCCCAATGGAAATCTCATACAACAAATCTGAGCGATTGCCTGGTGCAAGCCATTCTACGCCTACATTGCCTGGCATAGAAATACATACTAATCCGCTTGGCGGCGTAAGTGCCGAGGTGTCGCTGGTGGGAGAAGGCGAAGAAGCTGAATTGCCATTCATCTGCGCAACGGCATAACTATTGATAATAATCCAGCGATCAATATGGCGCGAACGCTGCATAAGCACACGATCGCCCACATTGAGCGAAATATTCGTACTGCGTTCAACTTCTTTTAGTTGAGAACTGCCCGTAAAGCGAACAAAGACTGACCCGCCTGGAGATAAAGACGCAACAATGCCTTCACGCTGCATATCAGGCAGTTCGCCTTGAATGACACGTTTTACACCATCTATAGGGTTATTCTTATAGAATGTCTTAGCCAAAGGTCGCCAACTGGTTATATGCTTTACGAGCGGTAATATCTAGCTTAAACGTACCGTGTGTGTACTGCCATGTCACTGTATCAATCAGATATTCAATATATTGCCCGGCATTTGCCAGATCAGGAATATTCACATGATCTTCTGCTTCCAGATACACATAGCCGAACGTCGAATATTGAACCTGAGAAATTTGTTCTTTGGCACGCTTAAAATTCTCGAACGATTCGTTATAGCAATCAGAAATATCCCACAATGCCGTATTGTTCATCTCATGAAAGCTGTGTCCGTAAAGTTCAAGGAGTGGTTTGTCCACCGTTTGCACCCATTGGAACGCGCCTAACATTCGTAAATGCGTAAACACACCGCGTGTATCGATGATAGGCGCGAGGTGGAACTCCCGTTCTTGCACCAGTGTTTGATCGACGGGATAGACAGGGTGTGGCCGCCATGCACGGATTGAACCGTTCCATCGGGCATGAAATTTGATATATCGATCTTCAATGGTGCGCCGAATACCATCCAAAGGATGTTCGCCTGGATCAAGAGAAGACCACGGTACAACTTCGGATAGGTTTGCCAACCTGAAGTTTGTGATAAGCGCATGATCGACGCCCGAAGTCGTTTGCGGTTGCGCCCAAAAGCCAAGCCGAGAGATACCAATTGGACGTGCAATTTCATCGCTAACGGACAAAATGAGCACATCGTCAATCCATACCGAGATGTAAATAAGGCGTTCTATCGAGTCGGACGTTTTAACGTAGTTCCGAACCATGATTTTGACACGCGAATAGACGTTCGTCTGTATTTTAGGCAGCGACTTTTGGCCGATTTGCACCGGAAAAGACCAGCGACCCAACAAATCTATTTCGATATAATTGCCGTTGAAATAATCCTGGGTGGGATCGCTGGCAAGATAACGGATTTTATAGCTGCCTGTCCCTGGTAGTTCATCGGCATAGACAAAGACGCTCCAATCAGGTGTGAGCGCGGTAAACTCAATCATATAAGAGTTGGGCATCCCAACCCCGCTGAAGCTGTTGATACCGCTATGCCAGGCAATGCCGCCCGGATACGTCGAATAGTCGCCGCCTGTCTGATCACAAAGTGAGCCTGCGCTGTCCACACCATATCCAGGAGGGCAAGTCAAATCGCCTGTCGAGAACCCTTGAAACGCACTGTCGAATTGATAATGATGAACACCTGCATAGCTACCAAAATGCTCGAACACTTTCTCAAGTGTGACGGCAGGATTATCATCATTGACGTCGAATATCCAGAACGTATTTGCGGTCATGAAGCATCTACCAGACAGACATAAACTCCGGCTAAATGATATTTCGCATGATCGACTAAATCAGTTCCCTCGTAAAGCGCTTTACTCGACACAGTAGTTACAAGTCTCAGTTTTCGGAAGCTCGCCACCTCGTCGCGCCCACCAGCACGATCGGCGGTTGTCCCTTGCGATTCAAGAAACCATGCAGTACGGCCAAAGTTTATGTTGCGGAGACATGCTCCGAGCGGGGCTTGTGTGCCATCTGCATAATCGCCATAGATACTCAACTCGCCATTCGCGCTGCCTTCTGCTCCCAAGTACATCCCAAAACTTTTGACATTCTTACCAGCGGGGACATCGTAGTGTGCCTTAAAAATATATTGATAAGCACCGTCCGATCCCGCGTACAACGCACCAACGGTCATTACACCCGTTGGGGTATAGCCATTGTCATCAACATTTGCCGCACTAGTAGTGCCATAGTCAATCGTCCAACCAACGGGGAATGTCAACGGACTGCATGGATTATTAATCGGCGGTGGTGGAGGTGGCGGGACAATAATGACAGGTGGCACTTCTCCATCGCCTGTATCTAAATCGCTATAACCAATACTATACATGCCGACATAACCAGAACCAAGCGCCGCAAGTGTTAAAGTCGAAGCCGGGCAGACATAAGTCAGCACTGGAATTAATACGCCATAATAGGGTACGACGGCTGATACTACCTGATTGCAAAAAGCCAGGTAGACCCGCACCAACGAATAGCGAAACTCAACGCGAATACCAATTACACCACCACGATGAATAAAATGCTGCGTCGTTTCATCAGCGTGGGCAATTCCGCTAAAGTTGGCGTTGCTGTCAAGGTTCGTATAGGCCATGACACTATCAACGCCTGCCGAACGATAAACAAGCTCAATATGATTTGTCCACCAATTATACTGTGCACGCCAAAAGTTGTCTTTATCGGCGGCATGGAAAATTACTCCTGCTGCTGTCGGAGCGTTACTGGATGTTGCCGTTGACCCATCTGGTGCAGTATAAAGCGTCGGATCGATAATCGCAATCATCGCAGAAGCACTACCATTCGTAACAGATGTTTTGAAAGTGTTAAATGCTATGCCTTCTTTGAACGCGCTGCGCAGCCGTAACTTATTGTCAATGGTTGCCCATGTGCCTGTCTGGACAGCAGTATGAGCCAAGCCTGTATTTTCTGTGCCGTTCGTGTTGGTAAAAGTATCGCGCCCGACCAATTGACTATCGTATTGCAGTGAATTAATATTTTCAACCCGATCGGTGAGCAGCGACATCACATCACGCGCCGTTATCTTTACGTGATTGCCAGGCCGTTCTCGATCAGGTTGGATAGTATCGATAAACTCATACGAGACATTGAAATAATAAGGGACACCGCCACGAACCGCGCCAATTTTAGTATAGAGAACATAACGCCCTGGATTGTTCATAAAGAAGCTGCCAAGTGTGTTATTGTGATTCGAGAGTGTGACCGACGTTTGGCGAACATCACTGGCACTGGATGAGTAATCGGTGACTAATGCACTCACGTCCAACTTGAGCGCAGGATGTAAATCTGTTCCCCATGCGGCGGGAAGCAAAGAACGCCCACACGAGGATGAACCGATGATGTATAAATATTTGCCGCTTTTGATGAGCGCGTGATCATAAATCAGCCAATTGTTATTGATCGGCGCATTGGTAGATGTATCGACACAAGTCATGATAATCTGACATTGCGACCAATCGCGCCCATTACGCGACGTGTAGTAATACATCGCACTGTAGGAATAGCTTGTCCCTTCGGTGTTGCTATCCCCGTCAGCGCCCATGCAGGACGCATACAAAATGTCGTTATCATTAATTGGTTGCACGAGCGAATTTGACGTTGAAATATGAGCGCCCCGCCGAAATTGTGCAGGTGTTTGGAGATCGAACGTTTCGACAGCGTTGTAAGGGGTGAATTGATATTGTAAACGCCCGCCCTCGCCCGCAGGCGACACGACAAAAGACATTAATCCACCACTGTCCTGGGTTGTCTTGACAGGTGAACCATTGACGTTTTTATAAGTATAGGTGGACGGCAAATTAGATTGAAAAACCAGGCAGTGCCGTACCGAAGCGTCGTTGTGTCCAGGGCTTCCCACGCCCGGCCAAGAGTGTGCTACCGCCGATGCAGGGAACGAGCTTTCGTCATAAAATAGTTCGCAATCAAAACCGGATAAGGGAAACGGCCAATAGACTTCACTATCATAAATGCCTGTCGAGGTAATGCATAAGACATGACGGTTGCCAGACTCATTCTTAACCACATACATTGTTTCCGTGGTCGCTCCCCAGGCAAGCCATTCAACATTTGAAACAGAGGTGCTATAAAGTTGAGCAGGCGAACTCCATGTTGAGCCGTTGTTCGAGCCACATGTTTGAATATAACCGCTGCTATCGACGAACCCTACCGTGTAGGCATAGCCACGTTTATAGCAAACAACAGGGGGAATAGTGGAACTGCCAAGCAAGACAGGCGTTGTCCAGCTGCCGAGAATCGTTTGATCGACGTTTTCTGTGGGCAGAAATTCAGCATAAATTTGACCGGACAAAAGATAAGCACGTACAATGCCGTGCCCATGAAACACGCGAGTGCTAAACGGTAGATCGTGCGCGCGTCCACCGTTGGAATGATAGGTAAAAACAGGATTGTACCGAGCAATCTCAATCGCTTTGACAAAATTTTTGTCGTCTGCTGCAATGCTGTTAAAGTCGGATTCTGAAATTCCCGACCCTGCTACCTCGGACCATTTTATGCTCATACGGGTGACTTTGTATACATATCTTTGAATGTCAAGGTAGCGATAGTAAGGGTTTGAGGCACGTCAAGCGCCTCATTAAATACAAGCGTGTCAAAGTACATGGTTTTAGTATACGGTGCATGGTCTTGATTGTCTTGACAATGAACGTTGTCTACCACCATGCAGCGCCGTTTTAGCAGACGTTTCAACAAATCCAACCCGATTAAATCAACCCGAACCTCATAAATGAAGTCGCCAAAGACAAGCGGATTGTTAGTTGAAATATCTTGCTCCACTGTATCCATTGGATAGCCGAGCCACGAGCGCTCAAAATTGCCAATTACGTCAAAGGAAGGCGTGCGTTTTTGAACGTGTCCAAAACGATACGGCGGTTCATTATATGCTCCCAATCCTGTCCCGCCTACCACGCCGAGATGAATATGATTTTGAACATACATAGGTTGCGGTGTATAGCCCGGCAGCATTAGACGGCACTCCATGATTGATCGAGTAAGGACATATTGTTGCGAACAGCTTTGGCTGGATTACTGGTATGCACGTTGATTACTGCATTTCCACCATCTGCGTGAATACCTTGTAGCTCGCCATGAATTTTCTGTAGCACTTCGACAATCTTAGGGGACATTACGACGGGTGAACCACTGTTTGGGATAACCCATTCTTGCCCATGCACAATACCAGCGGGTTCATTGACAGGTCCGTTTCCGGTATAACCGCCCTGTGCGAAAGTCTGTCTGCCACCACGATGATGATCTGCGTTACCACCTTGTCCTGGCGGTGCTTGATTGCTGCCTGGCGATTGGTTGGCTGCTTGCTGAGCGGCTTGTATATCCGCAATGACCCGCTGCATTGCTGTTGATAGTAACCCAAGCGACTGAGCGAGCAATGTTCCTGTTTGTGCGGCAAAGTTCAATGCCGCACTATCTCGTGCGAATTGATCACTGAAAACCTTGCCTGTGCCTGACAAATCATCCATTGAACGTTTGACGGTCTGGTGCAAAGTCAAACTTTCTTGCGCTTCCTTTAATTCAATTTCATGAATGTTGTGCCGATACATGCGCTGCTGATCTTCAAGCACCCGCTGCGCCAACATGAATTGACGTTCTTTTGTGTGATTTTCGATCTCAAGTGAAAAACGACGTTCTTCCAACGATTTATTCTGGTCGTGGTGACGTTTTTCCATATCCATTTGCGCTAATTGATAAGCCAAATCTTTCTCAAAGTGCATTTTATCGCGCTGGAATTGATCTTCAGACCATTTGAACCGTTCCGCCGCCCGTTGTTTTTCCTGATCGGCGTGCCCCACTTCCATCGAATGGGTCACAACTGCTTCGTCGCGGTGACGCATAGCATCTCGGCGCTGTCTACCTGACGAGAACCGTACATTTTCGTCCATGTCAATCATCGAGTTTCCGAACTGCACGGCACTCATGTTTTGTTGGTAGGCAATATCCTGAACTTGCCAACCGCGTTCTGTGCGTTGATGGCCGTGTTGAATAGTCATTGACTCGCGCTGATAACCACTCTCGTAGCCAATCTTCTCACGCTGGAAAGACTGTTGTTCCCCGAACTGCCGATTGGCTAAATCCATTCCTTCACGCTGCAAGCCAAGCGATTTAGTTGCCTGGTTGTAACTAAAATCCTGTTGGGTTCGGCTCAGGCGAATACCTTGTGTCTCCATGCCGAATTCGACTTCATAACTGTCTTTCGCCCGCGTCTGCTGCTTTTGTGCCAGCGCAAAATCATATTCACGAGTGCTTATTTCAATCGCATGAGCAGCGTCTTCACGCTGGTAGGCGTTCATGTGCGAAAGCTGGTCAACGCTGTATTGGCCGTCTCCGCGCATATAGCCGCGCTGCGTGCCTTCCTGAGCAACGCTAGAGGCTACGCTGTCCGTGATATATTCGTTCGTTCCACGCTGCATCCCTGCCGTGCCGCCCTGAGAACCTGTCTGAACCGTTCGACGCCAATCATTACCCGCATGTTGGTCGGCATATATCGAGTTTTGTATCGAATCACCCGATAACACTGCCATAGCAAATTGATTGTCTTTACCTTCCATAGACGCAACCGAGTCCATGATGGTTTGATTGACCGGGTTAATCGCCCCAAATTGAGCACGTTGAGCGAGATACCCGCCTGCGGTATTTAATTGTCCGGTCAAACGAAGTTCAGATGCAACGTCGCCTGTTTGGGCAGCATCAAAGATTCTGTCGGAAGTTTGCCACCCTGTAAAATTTAGGCCAAATTGCGAGTTGTATTGGGTAGCGGCCTGAACCCCTTGCAAATAAGGTTTACGTGCTTCAGGCGTCAGATTTTCAAAAAACTTATCCCCAACTTGAACATTCGCACCATTCGCACGACCAATCGCTGATAGTTCCGTGTAATCGCCTGCTATTGCTATCTTTTGATTTTGATCACGCAGCCAATCAGCTTGTCCTTGCGCACTCAGCATCTTTGGCATAGTGAGTGCCGCTGTTGCCTTGTCTACATAGTCTTTGCCCGCTGCGCTAAAATAATCCACGTTATCACGTGCCGCAAGTTGAGCGCCATAACTAAGTGTGTCAAGACCCATTCCTGACATACTTGCAATCTGCTCTTGCTGTTTGCTATCGATAATCATGCCGTGCGATAAAGCACCCATTTTTGCAGCCTTGCTCGCCTCAACATCGCCAAATGGATTTGCGTCAACAATTTGTGCGGCATAATCCTGTCCATTGGTAAAACCTGCATCACTAAACGTCTGCGACAGCTGCCCGAATGTACCTTGTCTTCCGATTAAACTTTCAACGATCGCAGCCTTACTGCTATCTCCTTGACTGGAAATAATTAAATTGTCTAGTGCATTGTGCTGTTGCGTGTTGTATACGCTGTATTTTCCCGCAAGTTTTGCACGTTCTTCATCATATGACAGTTTTTGCTCTGTGCCTAACCTTGTTTTTGAATTTTTCGATAAAAGGTTGCCCGCTGTTTTATCCAAATCTTGGTTAGGTTTTAGTCCAGCCATGAATTGCATGTTTGAAATAGATGATACTTGGTGGGCGATGCTCGCTTCGGTTTGCGCTTTTTGTGGATCAAAAATTTGAGTAACTAACGCATTAAACACTGCCGAAGGATCAATTTGCCGAGGCGACCGCACTGTTTCGCCTGTAGTAGATTGTTGTAAATCAGTTGCAAGGTCTAGTTGGGCTTTAATATCAAACCCCGCATCGGCGGCGGCCATTGAACGATCTGTAATGTCTTGAAAGAAATAATTTCCGGCTGGATTTTTTTTGCTATTGTCTCCGCCAAGCACTGTATACGCCAATGCCACTGCATTATCGTTCGCAGTTCTTGAAGTTAAACTTTTATCTGCAACATCAGCCCAATTCCGCTCTTGAAGCAAAGCAATTTCATCCATACTAAGTTTCCCACCAGAATTAGCGCCTTTACCTCCGTTTACGTAATCGTCTAATTTCAGGTTTCTTTTATCAGCTTTGGATGCTTCGGTCGTCACATGAAATATATCGCTTGCTACTCCTTCGGCGTTATAGGCAATGCTACCGAGAAAGTCGTTTCCCATTGAGGATAATCCGGTTAATGGACCAGCGCCAGACTGTGCATCACGTCGATTTAGATAGCCAGCCGTCCCCATTTTGGAAGCACTTCCACCCGCAGAGGCAACTCCTACTGCGAACATCGCGGCGGCAGCCGCGATTGCTGCTTGCGGTCCTAAAACAGCTGCGTTTTCCAGACCCATTGCACCTGCTGCTCCAAAAGCGACTTCGCCGACGCCAATAGAGGCTTGGCCGATTGCCATTGCTTGTGATGCAGCGCCGGACATATGACTATTTATAAAACTTTGGAAAGGTTCGGCTACATCAAAAGCCGCCGAATCTTGTATCCGTTGTGATTCTCCTGCAAGATTTTTTGCTGCACGAATACGCCTGAAATCACCAGAGGCAAATAAATCGCCAGCATTTACCTGGCCTAATGATGTTAAATTGGCATATTTATTTTCCTGGGTTTGTTCATTTCGATCCGCTCCTTGAGCAAGTGGATCAAAATACATTTGTTTGACGTTAGAGTAAAATCGGTGGGCAGATACAAGGGATTGAACACCTTGCCCAACCATCGATGCCGCTTTCCATACGGATTGTTCAGCGCCATTGCCGAACACACCATCCTCAAAAGCGAGTTTCCGTTGTTCATTCGCGGTCTTACCACGCCCTGTCAGTACCGCAATTTTTTGAGCAAGGGTATCCGTTTGAGCACGTTCAATAAGTTCAGGTGCGTATTCGCCTGAACGCTTTTGCTCGGTCGCTTTGCTGTACAAAGATTGCCCGTTAGCATCTTGTGCAGTTAATGCCATTAAACCATGTTTCATCAATGGGTCGGCGTTCATACCACCCATGACTTTTTGATAGTCTTGTTCTTCCTGGCTGCCTGGCTTGAGCTTTGAAGATCGGTCTTTCTGCTTCTCGACTTCCTCCATCGACTTTTTAATTTGCTCGATGTGTTCGACTTGACTTTTGGTGAGCATCCCGTTCGTCTTGGTGACAGCGCTCGTAATCTGGTTCAGTTCACCAAAAGACTTGGTAAGGAAGTTCAAATTGCCGAGTAGTTCTTGATTGCCTGGATCGCGTCGGGCTGCTTCCCTGGCAATATGTTGAGCGCCTTGTTCAGCCGCTTTCATTGCTGTTTGATAAGCAGGGGTAGAAGGGATTTGATTGGACAAAACCATATCACGATGGGCAGCTTGATCGGCAGGCGTCATTTGATGATAAGCATCGAGTTGTTCGCGCTGTAGTTTAGCCGCTTCAACTTCTACTTTCTTTTGGCTGGCCGTCTGGTTCTTTTGCTCGGTTTCCTTGTGCTCTTCATATGCTTTATTATAAGTATTGATGTAAGATGTACCAGCCTGGTCAATCGGTACACCACTCGCCAGCAACCCCTGGTGGCGCTGGTAAGTTGCAGCCGCAGCAACCGGATCAGCTTGAATACTCTCGCGTATCATACGGGTTGATTCAGCACTGTTTGCGCGCTCAGTACTACGAATCGTGCGGGCTTGTGCCAATACCTGTGCTTCTTCACTACCCGCGAACGGGTTGCTATGCGCCAAAGCATGATATTCAGGATCAGTCAGTACAAGCGCCTTAGCATGGATAAGTTCGGCGTAATCCTTTTTAATCTTTTTTTCTCGAAGAGCAATTGCTTTTGTACCATGCGCAACGGCTTGTGCTTCAACACTATCCGGTTTATAAATCCCCGAATCGACCAACGCCTTCATCGCAGTGTGGTCGTCTTCCGACATATTATTACCCCACTCTTCTGCTAGGCGAGATTGAACAGCTTTAGCCCCCTTCTGTTTTTCCTTATCTTCCGTTTGCGAGACGGCATCAATACGTCGTTTCGCACGCACCACTTTTGCGTCAGATTTAGCACGTTCAGCTTCTTGAGCTTCTTTGCGACGGCCAGAACTGGTAAAGTCTTTTTCGTAGGCAATCTTATTCTCAGCATCAACCTTTGCTTGTTCTTCCATAAACAAGCGACCTTCAAATTGCTCTTGCTGCGTTAATGAACCATCACCTTCGTATTGGCGATAAAGCTCATTCATTAATGCTGCGTCTTCAGGGTTTTCTTTGATATGATCACGCAGATGAGCACGTACTTCTTTTTCGGATTTATGAGATTCGGCTACTCGTTTTCGATAACCATCCGCTGCTTCTTGATCATCCTGACTGAGTGTCCCAGTCCGTGAACGAACTCGCAAATCCTTATATTGCTCTGGCGTCATCGACTCAACGCGCGCCTGAATACCTAACTTACGCTGTTCTTCGGCTGAAGCTGCCTCAGCGACCTTTCCTTGCTGCCAGGAGCGAATAGCATCGGGAAGCGAACCTGCCTCTTTACTAGCGGCGTATTGATTCGCAATAAACATCCGTTGATTATCATCAGCAGAACCCCACGTGCGGAGATTTTCTTGATCTTGTTCTACAACATGCAGTTTTTCCCAGGCCACTTGACGCTTTTCGTCTTTTGCGACAGCCGTTACCTGAGCAAGCTGCTTTAATGATCCGATATTTTCATTGAGTGCATTTAGCCGACCAGAAACGGAACTTCCTGAAAACTGAGTGCTATCCCCGGCTGGCTTAAGTACGCCCTGAGCGTTATATCGACCGAATTGATCTGCGATTTTTCTTTGCGCAGGGTTAACACCGACTCCTCTCAGCGATGCGTCTTGTTCACCAAACGGCCTATCAGCACGGTTAACAACTGACATCGACTCGTTGTAAGTCTTCAGATGTTCCTGTAGCTGTTTGGCTTCTTCAGGCCGCAACTCTCTACGTAAATTGCCTTGTTCATCGACCCAATCATTAATCTGATTTTCCGACAGAGACAGCCCGGTAACGTTTTGAAGCACACGGCCAAAATCGTTTTCTGACAAATGTTCTGTTGTAGCGACCTTGTGCCAAAACGCCATCTGAGCAGCAGCTTGTGGACCAAACTCGACTTCCTGCGGGCCGCGATTATTGTCAGAAGGCATTGGAAAAGATATGTCACTTGGAGGAGGAGGATTACCACCAGTGCCGCCACCATCCCCCGACGATCCACCGCTGCCACCTAATCGCTGGCTAATAAATGCTTGAACGTCAGCTATCGGAAGCTGTTTGCCGCCACTATATTCTTGTGCATTTTGAAGCACCCATGCAGCGCCTGCCTGACTGTCAAGTCCTTGATCGAGAATTTCAGGCGTTAAACCAACGGCGCGCAGATCATCTTCATGATCTTTTAAGCCAGCCAGTGCTTTTATTTTCTTTTGCAGCGCTGGCATCGGATTGCCTTTTCTTTGTTTAGTACTTATCCGAGCCGCCTGTAATAGCCGTTGAACAGGGTTACTGTTTTCTCGCAAATGCCGTTTGAGGTTATCAGACATCCCACCATTGCGTGGGACGTACTTTTCTTCTCCCTTTTCTACCGTTGCTTGATCGGCATCGAAAATCTTGCGTTGACCCGTTAAGTCTTGACCATTGTTTGTCCGGTCAAAGTTTTCAGCCAGTACACCGTATTGAGTAATTTGTTCTTCATCGGGGTGAGCCTGGTTGTACAAGTGCATGTAAATTTCAGCTTGGGCAAGTTTTTCATCGCGCTGTTTTTCTTTGAGACCCATCCAATCTTGATGGGCGTGGGTTTTAATGTCGATTACACCCAGACCCTTCCCATCGGCGCGCGTGTAGAGCGCATCCATCTTACCGTTCCACTGCGTAGTAATTCCGTCTTCAGTCAACCCACCTGTCGCCCAATGCTGAGGATGATCTTCAGGCTTGCCTTTAGCAGGGATTACAGTGCCAATGTCTGAAGGGAAGTTTTTCATAACTTCGCCTTCGATAAAGTCGCCCTTTTGGGCAGCCGACCAATCTTTTGGTTTGGTTAACGAAAATGGCGCGTTCAAGGTGCGTGTAATATTCGAGACACCATTCAAAAAGGTGTTGTGAGCACTTCCAATATTACTTGGATTAAAACTGATCGTGTCGCTATCGACTTCTGGAGTGTTATCGGTATTGATGTATGGGCTAATCGCTTCCATATTGATCGAGGGCGCTTGAGCGGGTTGTTTATTGCCTGGCATCTGAGCAGGTCCAAGATCGACATCCTCCTTGCCATCGAGCGCTTTAATATATTCAGCCAGGTTCGGTCGGTGCAGTTTGGGCGTCAAGTCTCCTTGCCCAAGTACAGAAGCGGAGCGTCCCATTACCGCAGCGAATGTACCCGCATCATCATCTCGCGTTGAAAAACGGCGCAATACAGCGTCTTGGTTAGCACCTTCTTCGGCCAACATCTCAATCATTTTCTGAGTGTTTTGCGCCATTGGATCTTTATCGTATTTACGATAACTACCAGCGGTACTCTCGTCACGCATAGTCTTAAATGCTGCCAGCGCTGCAATTGCCCCGGCAGGACTTGGGCGAAAAGTAAATGAACCGTCTTCAGCCTGTTGACCAAAAAAGTTGTTCGCGTTACCAGCGCCTTTGCCACCCATCGCATCGTTGATGGTTTCTACGATAGATGCTTGCAGGTTCGATGAACCACCCTTCTTACGAGCATTAGCAATCATCCCGCTAATTTGCCCGTGCAAACCATCAGGTGCATCCTTCGGAACAACCATATGTGCCGCTTCATCGGGTGTCAGATTTTCATTATCGACAAACTGTTTGACAATATGATTAGCAAATGCCGAAAGGTTATTGACGCCCTTGTTTATCTGCTTGGAACTGCCCGTTTTTGGAACAAAATACTCTTTGCCATTATAGAGTGATTGCCCGGTGACAATATTGGTTCGTGCAGTTGCCAGTAAATGTGCCGTTTGCTCGTCTATCGGTTTAGCATCAAGTGGGTTCTGATAAGCAAAACCAACCATTTTGGACGAGGCGCGTATTTGTTCTTCGGTGAACTGATTGGCATGTGCGCGAAACGAACGGATGAGGTTGTATGTACCACCCATCCCCATCTTTGAATTAGCAAAGTTTTCGGAAACTTGTCCGGTCAAATCCTCTTTTGAAATTGGCGCTGAACTATTATCGCGGACTGCATCCATCTTGTTTTGTATCTTCGGACCGAACCAGTCAGCCATTCCG
>LDNN01000019.1_pt4 | contig 18268 bp, 22 predicted proteins | sample 350691 | NCBI WGS metagenome assembly LDNN01 (sample SAMN03646984, study PRJNA283341) | glacier metagenome | biome: Icesheet; feature: ENVO:00000133; material: cryoconite; isolation source: sample CY1 0.2 micron filtrate containing viruses sediment from cryoconite holes ...
TTAAGAGAATGCAAAAGGTGCTTAAGAGTATTGCCAATAAATTTAATGTATGGAAGACAGGAACATGTTACTACTTGTTTAGGTTTTAGATTAAGTTTGGGATATATTAAAAAACCTATTTGTGATAATTGCGCAGATAATATAAGCAGTGAAGCCAGAGAGAAAGCTATTGATGAATACCTTAAAATGCTAGATAAAAGACAAGAACCAGTAGTACCTTTCCCTTTATCAAGAATTGTAGGTATTGAGGAAGATCTACAAAAGATTAAAATAACTATTAGCGATTTACCAAAAAGAAAATGAAACAAACATGGATGGAAAAACAATAATTGAATTAGATAATGACATTGCAGAGAAGTTTAAATTATTCTGTATGATAGAAGCATTTACAAAGGGTAAGACTTATGAGTATACAAAGTCTCAATTTTATCCCGACGGACGAATGATAGTTCATTTTTGTATAAAAAAGTTGACAAAATAATTTAGATGTGCTATCCTATAGCTAATCAGTCAACGCAGGTTATCAATTTGATATTTACCTAAGACGACGATTCTTAACTACCCTAAACGGGCGGTGTAGAATCGCCGTCTTTTTTTGTTTGTTTAGCTTCCCATATAAAACCATTACTTAGGTATTGGAATACCCCTTTCAGGGAAAATGTTCTATGTACATTATATGGGGGGTTAAGAAAATTAAACTAAACATATGAAAACTTTAATAACAATCACGGTAGAAGGCGTAACTATTCCAGTTGAAAGTATTAGCGTAAGTGCAGACACTTTAGAAGAAATAACACCTGTAGAAACTCCTTTAGTTCCAGTACATCCTACTGTTGAACCAACCCCAGAAGTAACCGCTTAATTAAGCGATAAATAACGCATTAATCGACTATGGCAAGGAAAAGTTTAAAAGACGAAATACAGGTAATAAAGTACATGACAGATTTAGCTGGCCCTACTTTTGATTATCTACAATCAATGTATTTAACAGGTGAAAAAGAAGATAAAAAATGGGCAGTTGAACAGATGATGAAACTCTATGCCAAAGCAATACCAACTGAATTAACATCGGATCCTGAAAACCCAATTATAACAGTTGTTAAATACGCATATCCTAATGGAGATAACACTACCTTACAAGTTCCAGCCGAGACAGTACCAGATACCACTACTCAAAGCGTTTGATAGTGGTTTTACTCGTTTAGTTCAGCTATGGCATAGAAGATCAGGAAAAGATAAGTTAGACGTAAATATAGTAGCAAGAGAAATGCAAGAGCATATAGGGAATTACTATTATTTATACCCTACATACTCGCAAGGTAAAAAAGCTCTATGGGATAACAGAGGAAAAGACGGAGTTAAGTACTTAGATCACTTCCCAAAAGAGCTTGTAGAGTCAGTAAACAACTCAGAAATGAAGGTTAAGTACAAAAACGGCTCATTATTTCAGGTAGTTGGAGTAGAGGATCCTGATAATGTGGTAGGAACTAACCCTAGAGGATTGATATTTAGTGAGTATAGCCTTCAAAACCCTAAAGCATGGGACTTAATGAGGCCAATATTAGCTGAAAATGGGGGATGGGCAATCTTTAACTTCACCCCTAGAGGCAAGAATCACGGTTTTAAACTCTATGAGATGGCTAAGAATAACCCTAAATGGTGGGTATCTAAGCTTACAGTCGATGATACAAAGGTGTTAAGCACTCAGGATATACAAGATGAAAGAGATGCTGGTATGAGTGAGGATATGGTTCAACAAGAGTTCTATTGTTCATTCATATCAGCAACCCAAGGATCAGTTTACTGGCAGGAAGTAGATGCAGCAGAAAAAAATGGACAATTTAAAGAAGTACCTCATGAGCCACGGTTATTAGTTCATACAGTTTGGGATTTAGGAAAGAATGACACTAATACTATAGGGTTCTATCAATCAAACGGCCTAACGACACGTAAAATAAATTATCTTTCAGGAAATAGAAAAGGACTACCAGACTGGATTCGTGAAGTAAAGAACTTAGCTAACAGAGAAGGATATAACCTTGGAAAGCATTTTGCCCCACACGATATACAAGTTAGTGATTATAGCCTTACGGGCAATCAATCAAGATTAGAAGTTGCTAAAGACCTTGGAATAGAATTTGAAATTGTCCCTAATCTCTCAATACAAGAAGGAATAGAAGCCGGAAGAAGACTCTTTAAACGCTTATATGTCGATAAAACTAAATGCGCTGAATGGTTAGATGCGATTCCTCAATACACTAGAGAATACGACGAAATACTTAAAATCTTCAAAGAAAAACCACTACATGATTGGACTTCGCATTATGCAGATGAACACAGGTATGCGGCGTTAGTATATCAATTATTTATAAATGAAGGCCAAAACCAAGACTACCAAAGAGTTTATCAGGCTAGAGAAAATAAAAGAATGATCGAATAATATGGCACACTCAAAAAAAGATATAAGCGTAGCAGATTTTACTAACTACAATTCTAAGCCTATTCATCAGCATATTCCACGTATAGGACAAAACCCACCTTTAGGAGAAGTTGTTGGGGGTGGAAAAGTTGAATGTGGTATTTGCAATTTAGTTTTAATGGATTCATCAACTTAAATTTATGGCAGAAATAGACGACGGTAATTTAGATCATCAAGACAATATGAATAATTTCCCTCAACATGACCATATTCCTCAAATAGGATCAAATGGTGGTGGACAATTAATATGCGGAATATGTGGTTTAGTTATTCAATCAATGTAATTTAAATGTCATATAAATACCCCTCAAACATATTCGAAGCCATCAGACAAGAGAGACAAGATTTTTTATATAACTATATTGAAATAGTTGATGGTTTTACTTTCAATCAATATGCAAACATAAAAAAGATTCATAAGTATTACAATTCTCATTATTACGATGGGGATTATGAAACTATAAACGGTATTACAAGAAAAAAAGTATTTTGGAATATTGGGAAGAGGCGAGCGACTATAGCCTCTAAGCAGATTGACATAGATACCAAAGATTTTTTACTTGTTAGTAATAATCAAGAGACTGAGTGGAATGTTAATTTACTTGAAAAAGAGTTAAAAGCATGGATGCAAAAAGAAAAGTATGCCAAGGTACTTAACCAGATAAGCAATGAACTCCCCTTATATGGCAGTGTAGTGCTTAGAAAAACTAAAGATGAGGCAGAATTGCTTGATTTACGTTATTTCTTTTGTGAACAAGGCGCAGAGAACCTTAAAAAATCACGTTATAAGATCATAAAACATCTTATGACACCTGAAGCAATGAGGGAAATGGACGGAGCCTGGAGCAATGTTACAGAAGCTGTCGAGAAATTTGCTATTACATCAACAAAATCTTACGAAACATCAGGACAGATAAACATAGAACACACAACTCCTCAAGTGGAGGTTTACGAACGATTTGCTGAAGTTCCGGCATCTTACTTTTCAAATGAAGGAACGCTAATAGGTGATGGTTCAAAAGAAGATCAAAACTATGTATATGGGAGATTTATAGTTGCTGGTGTAGATAATGTATTACAGAACAGCCCGACTTCAAGCAACCCTCAAGGAACATTCCATTCTCCAGGACTTATTTTGTTTAGTGAACAACTTAAAAAGAAAGATGATCCTTTTAAAGAATGTCATTTTAGAAAAACAAGAGGACGTTGGCAAGGCATAGGTGTTATAGAGGATATGTTTGAGCCTCAAAGAATGATTAACAAAACCAAAGATCAGGAAGATAAGTCAATGGAACTAGCCTCATTGATACTATTTCAAACAGCAACTGATATGGCTTCTAAGAATGTTCTTACAGATGTTGATAATGGAGAAATTTTAAAAGCAGCAGCCCCTATAACAAGGCTGGATAATCAAAACCATGCTCTCCCTCAAATGGAAGAAATGGCAAACTCTTATGAAAAATTAGCCGATTTAAATACATTTAATTCGGATTTCTTAGGAGGAAAGCAAGCTCACGCTACAGCTACTTTAGGCGCAGTAAAGCAACAAACACAAACATCAGCATCAGTTTTTGATTATATGAAGCAAGATTACGGCTTGTTTTTACAAGAGTTTATAGAGGATTTAGTCTTTCCTGATTTAGAAAAAAAAATAATGTCCCCTCATGTACTTAGATATTCAGGGGATATGATGGAAATGCAGAAATTAAGAGATAGAGCAGTTCAAGGTTATTTAAGAGTACAAATACTTAAATCCGGCAACATTCCAAATCAACAAGAATATCAAGCTTTAGTACAGGAGTGGACTCAAAGATATAAAAAGCAGGGTACTAAAATGTGGATTGCTATTGAAAAAGACTTCTTTAGAAACCTCGATTATGAGCTTTCTTTAGAAATTACTGGAGAAGGTAAGGATATGCAGCAATGGCTTTCAAACCTTATGGAAGTATTTAAGCTTATATCTTCTAATCCAGTATTGATGGAAAACCCATTGCTTAAAAGAGTCCTTTACAAAATGCTGACAGCTATGGGTATGAGTGTTTCAGAGCTTGAAAATGCTGAAGAAGAGATCAGCCCTGAGATTATGGAGGCTATGCTCAAATTCAATACTAAGAGGCATATCAGAGAAAATATTGACTTTAAAGATGTACCACCAGAAGCCCAAATGCCTATGTTACAGTTTGGCGGTATAAACGTGCCACAGCCTCAACAAGGACAAGGACAGCCTCAACAAGGAGGCACTCCATGACAAAAGAAGAAATAGAAGGGATTAAAATGATTCAAGGAACGTTAGGATTTAGAGTTATTGTAACCATCCTAGATTTAAAAATAAGAGAGTTAGACTCAGTTTCAGATATAGATGGTCGATCTGAAACGAGAGCAGGGATACAGGCTTTAGCTAAAAATAAAGCGGTACGAATGCTACAAGAAATTAAGAACGAAATTAATCTAAATGGAGTCTCTGAAAAAGACCCAAGGAGAACATATGAATAAATCAATGAAACCAATGAAAACAAAGATGGTCAAAACCCCGAAAGTGGTAATCAGTAAATCTAAGCCAGTATCAGCAAAGTCTAAAATGCCTTCAGTTAAACAAGCTAAAACTATGCCTATCAAACAATTAGGTCAAAAGTTAGGCGCAAAAGCGCAGGAAGGATACTAATGTCCCAACACGATCAAACTAATGGAGAGGACTTTGGAAAAGGTAATTTTCCCCCAACTCCTAACCCTACAAATGAAGAAACTAAGAAAGCTGAGTTATATCCTGAAAATATACAAGACATGGTTAATAACTTTTATGGACATAATAAAGTTCTTCCTAGAATTGAAGGTGAAGATTATGTGGCAAACCCAACACTTACAAATGAAGGTGCAGAAACTAAATCGACTTTTCCTTATAAATATTAAATAAACTATATGAGCGTATTCTCAAACTTACCAAGCGACTCTCAATTGCCTGATATAGGTATGAAAGATCCTAACTTTACTTCACAACTAGAAATTTATGGTGGCGGACCATTTAAAGGCAAAGAAATTCCAACGTTTGGAAAATTTAAAATTTCCAAAACAGATATGGCTGGCGATTCATCTAAGAATAGTGGATATGGTTTTATGACCAATAGCGAAACCATGAAAATTCAAGGTGGGGCGCCTGGAAATGGTAATGGATCTTTGAAAGATAATAATGGTCAAGGCAATTCTTCAGGAATACCAGCAGCACAGCCTATCGATGTTAGTTTTTATGGTGATCCGAACCATACTGGAGTTGATATGGATGATGCAGGCGTCAAAGGCTAGTTATCAGACTTTGTATCTCATGAGGGATGCAAAGATTTGGTAGCTAATACCTTTTATTAGCATAAACGGGAGCTGACCCTTAACAGCACAAATATGAGTGATGAACTCAACGAGACTCCTGACTCTCAACAGGATGAGGCCATAGTCCAAGACCAAGAACTAGAAAGCACCGACTCCGAGGTGAATGCTGCAGATTTAGTCGAAAAAAATAAGCAACTCTACGAAAGAGTTAAAAAGGCTGAAGCTAAAGCAAAAGAGCTTGAGAAATACAAGCCCAAAGAGATTTTACAAACTAATCAATCTTCATCTGATTCTGACGAAAGATTTGAACGGCTTGAATTAAAAACTGAGGGTTATTCTACAGAAGAAGTCAATTTCTTAATGAGAAATGGTGGCCGTAAAGCACTAGAGGATTCTATTGCTATGGCTGGTATAGAAGCATTAAGACAAAAAGCTAAATCTCAAAATGCCACTCCATCAGGCACAGCTAAATCAGCTGTATACCAAAAATATACAGAGCGAGACTTAAAAAGCATGTCCGCTGAAGAACTAATGAAGATTGTTCCCCAAGAATAATAAATGACAAGCACAACAACTGGTCTATCAAATGTCATGAATATCTTTTATGATCGAGTCTTCCTAGACCGAGCAAAATTGATGTTATCCCATGATTTTGGCGCACAACGAAAAACTATCCCAGGAAATATGGGATCCTCAGTTAAATGGAATCGCTTCACCCCATTAGCTGTTGCAACTACTCCATTGACTGAAGGCTCTACAAACCCAGCCGCTGTTGATATGAGTACAACTCAAGTTTCCACCACAATGGCAACTTTCGGAGCTTACACCGCAGTATCTGACCTTTTCAACCTAACTTCTTTAGATGAAAATTTAAAAGAGCATGTTGAAGTCCATGGTCAAAATTGTGGCGAAACTTTAGACACTTTGATTAGGAATGAACTTCAGAATGCTACGACTATTCAGGTAGTAGCAGGTAAAATTTTGGCTAACGTTTTGGTTACAGACGTTATGACAGGTGCCGAAATTCGAAAAGCAGTTAGGACTTTAAAAACAAACAAAGCACAAAGATTCGATAACGGATACTTTCGTGGAATTATGGATGTTTACCAGAGTTACGATTTATTCGCTAACACAGAATGGTTAAACTCTATCTCAATCTACACAGATCCAACGCAATTGAAAGCTGGAATTGTAGGTAAATTGCATGGTGTCGAGTTTGTTGAAACTAACAACACAACTGTTTTAGCTTCAGGTTCTGCAGCAATAAACGTTTATAGCTGTTACGTATTTGGTAAAAATGCTTATGGAACTGTAAGTTTAGAAAATCAACCAGGTAATAGGATTTATGTTAAAACTCCTGGACCTCAAGATACATTTAACCCATTAGATATTTTTTCAACAGTCGGCTGGAAAGCATATTTTGCGGTAAAAATATTAAACCAGAACTGGGTTGTTAGAATCCAAACTGGTGCTACTCAATAATAACTAATTGTTATTTGTTTGCCCCTTGTACCACATTGCAAGGGACAACAATGTGGAAACAAATATATGAAATTAGATGAATTCGAAAAAGAATTAAAAGCATTGGATCCAATGTTAGGCATTAGGCCTAACCCTGCTCATAAAGTATTTCCTGAATTGGAAAAACTAGCTGCTGTTACTTATGGGGGAGAAGACTTATTTACCATACCAAATCATGAAATATTTGATGATCGCATTCAAAGTTATGGTGTAGACGTTAGAGGGGACGGCAGATTTATTGTACACAGAACAAGAATAGAAGCCTTAGAAGGTGTTAAAGAAAAATTGAAACAACTTCAGGACAAAGATTATGCAGATGCATTTTTTGGCAGGGGTGAATATTCTGAAGCAGCTTTAAGATCTGTAAGTACAAAAGGAGATATAGAGTTAGTTGAGGAAGTAAGTTCAGAAGTAACCGAATTTAGTGATACCAAACCAATAACTCCAAAGGAAATATTGTAATGCAAGAACAAGATATAGCAGTAGATAATTTAATTTTAATTTATGGCTAAAAGAATTGCGTGGATTTTAACTGATTGGAATTCGAATCCTTATAGGGCTGAAAATGACCTTTACGGCGGCATTGGATATTACAGAGTTATAAAGCCTTCCCAAGTATTAAGGAAATGGTACGACATTGAAGTTATTGGAGCAGATTTTAGGCATTGGGGTACTGAAGACGAATCCTATACACGGATCGGGAGAGATTATGACTTAATAATTTCTAAACATATAAGCAATGGCAAAGCTGCTTCTAATTTGTTAGCAGTCGGCCAGCATTTTGGTAAAAAAGTTTTAGTTGATATAGATGATGACTATTTAAATATAAGGCAAGATAACCCTGCATTTAAAGATTACGAGATATTAAAAGGTGGACGTTATTTTTTGGGGGCTATGCTGAGCTTATCAAATGGGTTGATGGTTTCAACACAGCCTTTAAAAGCACTTTATTCTAAATTTAATGCTGAAATAGATATTTTACCAAATTGTAATGATGTTAAAGATTGGCCTAAACCAAAAGTTCATGATGACGGAATCATAAGAATAGGGTATGCCGGAGGCAATGCCCACAATGATGACATAGCTTTAATTATTGAACCTATGGCTAAAATTTTAGAAAAATATCCTAATGTATTATTCGAAATTTGCGGAGCTTTAACAAATGACCAAGCAAAAGAATTAGGGTCTAAGATGTTAAAGTTTACTGAAAAAGATATTACACCTCAAATAAGAATCACAGGAGGTACGATGGCATGGCAAGGATACCCTGAGTTATTAGCTTCTTTCGGATGGGATATAGGAATAGCCCCTTTAATAGACGAACCCTTTAATAGGAGTAAGTCCCATATTAAATGGATGGAATATTCCATGGTTAATGCACCTACCATAGCAAGTCCTGTTTATCCTTATATGCAAGAAATCCAAGGAGTCAAAACTATTGAAGACGGAATTACAGGATTGTTTGCCAAAGACTCTAACGAATGGTTTAAAAAGTTAGAAGGACTAATTTTAAATAAAAAACTTAGAAAACTAATAGCAAAAAATGCTTACAAATATATAAAAGAAAATTGGCAATATAAACAACACGCAGATAAATGGAGAAAAGTAATTGATAAATATTTATGAAGTTCTCAGATACAACTTTAAAAAATGGAATAGTCCAAACAATGGAACTTTTACTGGATTTAGGTGATACGGGGATTACAGCTAATCCAACTTTGTTTGCTCAAATGACTAACCTCATTAATAACGATGCATACGATGATGTCATAGCTGAGATTATGAAAAACGAGGGTACTTTTATTTGGGACGACTTTAATTATGGAAATGCGAACTTGCCTAGTGCTGCCCAAAATTTAAGTGTTGTAGTTGGATCAGAAGTATCAACATATGCATTACCAGCGGCTGCTTCTCCCGGATCAACTGATGTATCTTCTTTTTTAAGACTTATTTACGCTGAGGTTAAAGATGCTTCAGGTTATTACCAAAGACTAATTCCAATTGATGACGGGGTTTCGGAAGCACCTATTGAAACCATATTTAATACTCCCGGTTTTCCAAAGTATTACAGGCTTTTAGGAAATTCAATAACACTATATCCAACTCCTTTAGCCTCTCAAGTAACAGCTATAGCAGGACTTAAATTTATATTCCAAAGGGATAAAATAGATTTTGCTGTTGGTGATACTACTAAACAGCCAGGTTTCCCTTCAATTTACCATTATCTTTTACCCTTAATAGCTTCTGAAACATGGGCTGCTATTAAAGGAATGAAGCAATTAGGATTTATAACACAGAAGAAAATCAAATTTTACCAGAACTTAGGATGGGGTATTGCTAACAGAGACAAAAACCAAAAGCAAGCTTTACGTTCTATTCAGTCAAGAAGAAACAACCAATACCAATAAATGAATAAGCCTTTATACATTATAGGAGATTCAAAGTTCTCTAACCCTTCAAGGGGTATAGCCGCTCACCCCATTGATGGGCTGGGTCATATTCGTAATGTAGATATAAAAACTTACCCTGGGATAATAAGGCTTAACAATCTTATGTCTAAACAATCAGCTTCAATAGTAACAGGTCAAATATTGTGGAAACGGGTTAATCCAGTTAATGGAGTTGTTTATGCTGTTGATGACGCAGGTAAAGTTTATACAGCAAATAATTCAGGTGGTTCGTGGAGTGTAATAGCTGGAAATACTGGTGGTAGTGGCGGAGGGCTTGAAATTTGGAAAGATTACTTGTTAGTTACAGGGAGTTCAGGGCTTGATGCATATGGACCATTATCCGGTACGCCTGCATGGACTAATAGTTTTGTCAGTTTGGATTTTACTCAATCCCAACAATTTAGTCCTTTATTAAAATCAATTGATGATGCTTTATATATAGGTAATGGCAGATATGTAAGCAAGCTTTCTGAATCTTCGACATTTAATCCTTCAGCAGGAGCAACATATTCTTTTATAGCGAGAGCTATAAGCCTTGCTGCAAATTATACTGTTACATCTATAAGAGATTTAGGATCATCTTTAATGGTTGGAACTTCATATTTGAATTCAAGCACTCTAGCGGATATATTCCCATATTCAAGAGTCTCCCTGACGTTAGGCATTCCAATTAGGATTGTAGAAAATGGAATACGTGCAATGTACAACTACGGTAATAGATTATATGTTTTAGCTGGTAACAGCGGAAAGCTATTTATTTCAGATACTGTTTCTGTAAGTCAAGTTGCTCAAATACCAAACCATTTAATAAATTTAGAAGGAGGGTCACTTACCATGTTCCCTGATTCCATCATGTACCTTAAAGGTAAAATTTGGTTCGGGGTAAGCAATAGCACATTAGGAAATGCTGGGATATGGAGCTATAACCCAGTTACAAAAGTGCTGCAGATGGAAAATACCATATCAACTGGAAATGATGGTTCAACGAACGCAGTTTTTATTTCTTCACTCCAACCTTTAAGCATAAACACCTACTTAGCTTCATGGAAAGACTCTACTTCAGGAACTGTTTATGGAGTTGATTTACTTGTTTATACACAAAGGTATACAGGGTATCAGGGTTATGTAGAAAGCCCTTTAATTAAAGTTGGAGAGGCATTAGATAACGCTACAAAACCCCAACTTGAAATAAACTTGATTAAGCCGCTTATAACCGGACAGGGCATTAAGATCCAGTATAGATTAAATTTAACATCATCATTTACAGATTTAGTAACAGCAGATTTTGCTTCATACGGAGCATACCAATCTTATAATTTTTCTTCATCAGTTATTACCAATGCAGTGTTTTTACAAATCAGGGCTTCTCTTACTGCAGGGGCATCTAGCAATTTAAGTCCTGAACTTCAATCAATAATGCTTAAATAATGGAAGACTTTATCCAACAAATCAAAGATTATTTGGACACCATATCTCTATTTAATCATAGGCACAACGGTGTTGATTTTCCGAAAATAAATATAAATGACATTGAAGGAGCTTCTACTTTTGTAGCTGGGGTTTCAAGTGTAACAGGAACTACAAATCAAGTTGTTGCTTCTGCTCCAACTGGAGCGGTTACACTTTCTCTTCCTCAATCTATAGCTACAACTTCTACACCTCGATTTTCACGATTAGGATTATCTATAGGTGCAGACTCAAGCGCAGTAATGATAGCGGTGGGACAATATTTTAGTTTAGTTTTTGGAAACAGCGCTATTACGGTAGCTACGAACATAGACTGGAATGCAGGAAATAGACAGACTTTAAATCTTTCAGCTACTACTACTTTAACCTTTCTTAATCCTAAAGCAGGAGCTACTTATACATTAGAAGTACAGCAGGCAGGTGGATTTTTAATAACCTGGCCTTCTGTTAAATGGGTAGGAGCCACTCAGCCAGTACTAACTTCGACAGCAGGGGCATTTGATATTATTTCTTTTTTCTATGATGGGACTTACTATTTTGGAACTTATTCATTAAATTTTAATTGATGTCTGTATTTTTTGACGCATCGAATATATCATCAGGATCATCTTTTAGCCACACGTGTAGTGGGACTAATAGATTTTTGATTGTAGGGGTAGGTGATTATTCAAACGATGCTACTAATGTAACTTTTAATGGAGTTTCTTTAACTAAAATTACTAGCATTAGATTAAGTACTTTTCAATTTACAAGCTTATGGTATTTAAATAATCCTCCTACAGGGGCTAATACGGTTGCAGTAACAGGACTTAGTTCATCTAGTCATTTTGTTATTTCAGCTTCATACACTGGTGTAAAACAAATAGGCAACCCTGATTCTACAAACTCATATATACCGCCCGGTTCACCAACATCAATAACTATTCCGACTACTGTTGTAGCGAATCAATGCTGGCTTGTCGCTATAGGAGCTGCAGGTTTTGGGCAGGCTGCAATAACTTCTTCTTTTAATATAAGGCAGCAACAAAAAGACAATTCATTTAGTGGACTTTCTTTCGGACTCATTGATACAGCCCATACTGTTTTAACAGGTACACAGTCAATTATTTTAGGGCAAAACGGATCAAACTCACCCTGGGGTGGCATTATTTTATCTCTTTCACCTGTAACACTGTTCAGTCCTTCAGATACTTTATTTTTTTTAGCAGATTAATTAACTTTTTTTATGGCAGACACACTTTCATTAGGCGATGGATCAACATTCAACTCATCAGGTCAAGCTTTAAATAGCACAGCACAAAATTCTGTAGCTACTTTAACAGGGAACTCACAGGCTAGTTCTTATAACTCTTATGTCCCACCAAGTCCCACAGCTCCTGTTTCAAGTTCATTACTTAATGGACCATCTTTAAGTTTTCCCTCCGCTCCTACTCCTGATAATGGATCATCAGCAGTTGCAGGAGTTGTAGCAGGGCTTAACGCAAGCAATCAACCTCAATCAAGTACAAACCCTGGAAGCCCTACACCTTCGTTAGATGCAGCTGTTAATGGAACCCAATCATCAGATCTACAGCAAAATGTAGATAAATCTTTAAATACTTATAAAGCTGATATTTCAAATAACCCTGATGAAAGTAAAATGCTTGCCTCTCAAGAACAAGCGGCAGGGATTCCAGGACAATTAGATCACATCGGACAGTTAAAAGCAGATTTAGCTTCTACTACCGCAGCTTATAATAATCAGTATCAACAAATTGGAACTCAAGGAGTACAAAACGGAATACCTTCAGTATTTTATCAAGGAGAACAAGCAGCACAGCAGCGTGCCGCTTCCGTAGCTATAGCTGGTAAGGCTGCGGTACTTTCAGCAGTCCAAGGTAATTATCAGTTAGCTGAAGCTCATGCTACTACTGCGGCAAATATGATGTTTAAAGCAGCTACTGATAAAATCGCCAATGATTTAAATTTCTTAAAGTTGAATGAATCTTTATTATCTAATTCACAAAAAGCTGCTATCAAAGCAAACGCAGGAGAACAGCAAGTTCAAATAGCCACCCAAAAAGCTAATGTAAAAATGGCTCTCTCAAATGGAGTTCAGTCTCAATTTTATACCAAAATGGACGGGACGGTAGTCAGGACTAACGATGGCTTTGAATTTTCAACACCACAACAAGCCCAAGCTGCAGGTGTTCTTCCTGACTTCTCTAACGCACCTAAGATTAATCCAGTTGGGAAGAGTGAAACTAAAACCATAAATGGAAAAGCGGTTCACCTTACCTACGATCAGCAGGGTAACGTCATGAATTCAACTACTTTAGGTAACGCAGGTAAAGCAATAGGTACAGGGACAGGAAATCCATTATCGGCAAAAGCTATAGCAGGAGCAGGGAATAAAATAGATTCATTCTTTACAGGGAATAGAGGCAGCGACGGTTTTGTATCACCAGAACATTATTCAGCAGCAAGGAGCGCATGGGCAAAAGATGGATTACCCGTTACTAAATTTGATTCTCAGTTTTCTAAGTATATAAATCCAGCAGACCAGCAAGATTATCAAGGTTCTAAAGTTACTCCAAAATCAAATAAATCATCAGGTAGAGTACAAATTTAAATTTATGGGAGCAATAGACGATTTAATTTCAGGCGGTTCTACCGTTGCAACACCAACCACTCAAACAAGTGGCGGTTCTGCTATTGATAATTTGTTGTCAGGGAATCAAGCTCCACAAAATTCTCAACCTCAAAAGTTTGCCAATCCTAATGTACCTACAAACAAAGTAGCCAGTTTGCCTCAATTTTTGGGTGGCGGTACTTATAATATTAATAATCAAAACAATAATCTTGTAAATAATACCGGACACAATACATATGGAGGGGAACCAAGTGTTAAAGGCTTTCAGCGTGATGACATTATGCCTGTAGCATTAGGTGGATCAAACCAAAGTAAATCTAATATTCAGATGCAGCCTGCTGATGTTGCTGCAAAAAGCGATGCTATAGAAAAACAATATATAAGTGCTTACAAATCGGGAAGCATGACACTGGCTCAAGCTCGAAGTGGTGTTATTACGGATAAATATAATTTAGCTCATCCTCAACCTTCTCAAGATACATGGCATAATTTTATATCTTCAATATTTTCACCAAGCACTTATTCAGGCAATAATGTTAAATCTGCATTAGGTATTCCCGAAAAAACTAACGGCCAAACATTTAAAGTTGGTGAAAATTTAAATCCTCAAGATGCTCAAAACGCAAAAGCACAAATGATAAGGGAGCAGATGTTAGGAAGCCAGCCCACTCCTCAAACCCCATCAAATATGGATATTTCTGGAGGAGTAGCAGGTGCTGCAAGAGGCTTACCAAGGGCAATAGCATCATTAGCAATGGGTAATAGCGGTAAGACATTACAACCCGTAACAATGGACAATATATCAAGATTTATATTAGGCGATGAGCCTCTAAAATCAGTGCCTCAGCAGGCAGTAGATACTGAAAACTCACTAAATCAAGCAGGCATTAAAGGCAAAACAGCCACTGGTTTATCAGTTGTCGGAGCTGCAGCAAATACAGTACTTAATTTATTACCATTATTAGCTCCCACGGAATTAGGAGCTAAAACGGTAGTTGATAATTTAGCTACTAATAGCGAAAAGGTCATTTTATCACCCGAACAATTGCAATCAATTGCTTCAAGATCACTAGATCATTTAACACCTGAGCAACAAGCTGTAGGTGAAAGATTCCAACAAGTTGCCAGACAATCAGCAGAACAAGGAAAATCATTAACTTTAGATGCGAGAACTTCACCAACATCTATAACAGGTAAAATAGCTAAGGCTTTAGGAGGAGAAAATAAAGCTCCGTTCGCTACTTTAAGTGAAGGAGGGTCACCTATTAAGACACCTGATTCAGTTCAAAATACATCAACGACATCAGCCATTGATAAGCTAACTGGTAACACAGAAAAATATGCAAATCCTCAAGTATCTAAAAATCTTGCATTAGTGGCTGATCAAAGGAGATCTATTGTTACTAGTAAACCGATTATTCCAGCAGAGCTTAAAACAATGAGTGCATCAGTAGCAAGTCTAAATCAAAGTAAAAACTCATTAGCTAATAATCCTATAGGAACAAAACCAGGAGCTATTGATCGTGCTAAAGCTGAAATTCAATCTGGGAATACCCCACCTGTAAAAGTCAGGACTTTAGAAGATGGGACTAAATTTATTGAGGACGGAAGACATCATCTTGAAGCAGCATCTCAATTAGGAATAAAAAATTATCCAGTCGAAGATGTTACTAGCCATTATCAAATGCCTGAAACTCCTAAAGATACATCAATGACACCAAAACTTCCTGCAGCACCTGTAAAAACTGCTCCAGAAACGGCGATAACTCCAAAGGTAGATACTTCGCCCCTCACACAAGAAGCACAGAAGTATAAAAGTGCGGATGAATTTGTTAAGGCTATAAAGGCAAACCCAGAAAAAATACCAACTACCCCTGAATATCAAAAATACACAAAAGAACAAGATGCTTTTGTTAAACAAGAAAAGAGTTTGTATGCCCAAATGAAAGCAATGCGAGATACGTATAGTGGAAAAACAATCAAAGATGTTACACCTTCAGAAATTGACAAATATGATAATTTACAAAAGGAATTAAACAAAACTCTTAGCCAAAAAACTTTATCCAAAAGTCCAGAAGCAGTTATTAAAACGCACATAGGTGATAAGGCATTAGAATCCCAACTCACCGATATATGGAATAAAGCTAATAAGCCAGAACTACCTACTACTCCAAAAGATACATCAATGACATTAAACTCTGGATTTAACCCTGGAGTAGATAAATTTATTGCTGAGGACGTAAAACCAGCCGCACAGGCTTCTGTTAATGCTGCTAAATCCGTTAAAGGATTTGTACAAAAAGTAGGGGATAGTATTACTAATGTTTTTGACAGAGGTGCAAGCGTACAACGTACGTTAGGTGATAAAGCTTACAGCGATGCAATTAAAGCTATACATACTCCAGATGCTGAAGCCGTTACATATGACAATAATTTTGGTGAAGCTCAAAAATATTTTGATAAGTTTTCTGATTCAGACTTAAAAAACTTTAACCTTACTAGAGGTGAAGCTTCTAGTGATGAAGCAAAAGCATTACAAGCCACAGCTAAAGAGAATTTACACCCCGAATTAAAAGATCCAAAAATTAACGCCGCTATAAAACAAGCTTCTGACTATGTATTAAAGCTTGCAAATGACAATGGACTAAATATTAAAGAGTTTAAAGATTATTTTCATGGTGTTTATAAATCAGAGCCAAGTAAAATAAATTCATTCTTAGATAACTGGTTCAGCACTGATAAATATACTAAAGAAAAAGTATTCCCAACTCCAGCAGATGCGGCAGCTTATGGACTTGAGTTAAAACATCAAAATCCAATTACAAACATTAAGGCAGAACTTCAAGCTGTTGCTAAACGTGTTGGTTTAGTTCATCTAAAGCAAAATGTTGAGAATTCAGAATTTGCTACAACACAAGAAAAAGCAACCCCTGAACAAAAGAAAAACTGGATAGCTATACCAGATCCAGTATTTAAAAATATGTTGTTCCACCCTTCATATGCAAAATTAGTCAGGAATTTAATTTCAACTAATAAAGTATCACAAAGTTTTGGATTAAAATCATTACGACAAACGGCAAGAATTTTTAGTACTATAAAGTTTTATGGTAGCATTTTTCACCAAACAAACATGCTTAAAGCTGCTATTTCAGATGCTAAAGGTGGTGCAATTAATCCTAAAGGATTAGTTGATTTTGGTAAAGGATTCAAATCCATAGACACTAAAACACCTCAGTATAAAGAATACGTAAATTTAGGTGGTGGTCATCAATACAGTTTAGAGTCAGAAGCCCAAACTCAATTACACCAAGGGATAGATAGGTTAATGAGAGGTAATTATTTGGGTGGATTAGTCAGAGGTGGATTATCTATTGCTACTGAAATGGGTGGTTATAATCACTGGCTTTTTGATAAGTTCATTCCTTCAATTAAATTTAATTCTTATCAATATAAATTAGGTCAATTAGAGTCTAAAGGTCTTGTAACCGATGCACAAAAAATAGGAATAATAAAAGAAAACCAAAATATATACGGTGAAATGAACGAGCGTTTATTTGGTAGAAGTGGTACTGCTACTAGCGTAATGAGGTTATTGTTTACCGCTCCTGGTTATGGTGAGGGTAACTTTAGAATGATAGGCAATGTAGCCGCTGGTAAAGGATGGCAAGGAAAAGCCAAAGCTGCTAGTTTCATATTTAAAAGCTTATTAACTACCTTAATCGCTGCAACTATAGCAACAAGAATAGCTACAGGTAAGTGGCCGCAAAAACCAAAAACACGTAATCAAGTCAGAGATTTATTCAAAATTCAGACTAATGCCAAAGATGGAAATGGTGATCAAATAATGGTGGATCTAATGTCCTACGATAAAGACTATTGGTCGGTATATGGTAATGCAGGAACTCTACAACCAGGGAAAATAGGAACAGATTTGACTAATCGTGTATCAGGATTATTCTCAACTCCAGCAAAAATTATTACAGATATGGCATCTGTCCTGCAAGGTAAAACATTAGTCGATTATAAAAATGCCCCTATTTTTAGTAAAACAGATACAGTTCAACAAAAGTTTAGTAAATTTTGGGCTAACGAAATAGGAGCTACTGCACCTATATCATCAGGGACTTTTAGTCAATCTAAGCAAAAAGGAAATACAAATATAGTTTCTATAGCACAAGCCCTGACAGGTTTTAGACCAACGACTAGCGAACAAGTAAAGGAAGTTAAAGCTGCTAGAGCGGATTATTTTTCAATGCAAACAGACAAAAAGAATAAACAAGTAGAATTAAATACCCTATATAAAACAAACCCCCAGGAAGCAGTTAAGCAAGCCAAGGAGTTTAATAAATTACAAATGGATAAAGTAAAAAATATTTTAAAATTAACAGGAAAAGATCAAAC
>LDNN01000021.1_pt6 | contig 17302 bp, 20 predicted proteins | sample 350691 | NCBI WGS metagenome assembly LDNN01 (sample SAMN03646984, study PRJNA283341) | glacier metagenome | biome: Icesheet; feature: ENVO:00000133; material: cryoconite; isolation source: sample CY1 0.2 micron filtrate containing viruses sediment from cryoconite holes ...
GGTACGATTTCGGCCGCTCTACTTTTCAAGGAAGCTGGCCCTGATATAAGAATAGTAAATCTAGGTACTACTAGTTTAGCAGCTGGAGCATCAACATCGGCCTTACAATCTACGGGGAATACCGCCTTAGCAGCCGTACAGACTAGCGTTGCGAACATACCAGCGAAGGGGGCCGCTATTATTGCTAATTCAACTCCTATTAGCGTAGCTAGTGATCAGGTTGTGCCAGTAAGTGCTACTAGTTTGCCATTACCTACAGGAGCATCAACTTCAGCTCTGCAGACGTCAGGAAACGCATCGTTGACGGCTCTAATAGGCGCAATCATCGCCCAGGGCGCATCGCCAGCTGGTATTACCCAGGTATTAATTGGTGCAAACGTATCGAGCTCTTCGCCTGTCTATACAGCAGGTAATGTAAACCCCTTGTCACAGACAACGAATGGACAGTTAAGGGTATCTACCCAAGGCGCTGTATCTTCGGGGGCTACGAACGCGGGTAATCCTAATAAGATTGCGGGCGTATTTAATACTACACCCGCAACCGTTACCTCAGGACAGGTAGTAGATCTACAGACGTCTGCAAGAGGATCATTGCTAATTTCTTCGGGTAGTGACCCTATAAATACTAACGTTCCTGCTAACACTTTACTTAGTACCTATTCAGTACAAATCACTACAAATGCTACTACTACACCTACAGCTTCGACTGCATATGTCTCATCAATAACTGTAGCAACTGTATTAGGGGGGACTACTAGCACATTAACGATTCAGGATAAACAAGGAACGCCGCTTAAATTAATTAACGGGCTAACAACAGTCGCAATAACAACAACGCCGACCACATTTAATTTTCAAACACCGATTAAGATGGTTTCAGGAATTGACATAATAACAGCTGGAGGAGTTTCGGCTACCGTTAATGCCTGGATTAATTATTATCAATAAGTTGCTTTAATTTAATCGTTGTAATATATTAATAATAGTACATATAATTTGATCAATCATGCCAATACCAACTACAGATAAGCATAAAACTCTAGCAATGATTAGGGATAGCAAAGATCTAAGGAATGCGATTAACAATCTCAGTGAATCTACTAAGGCTAAGATGAAAATAATTAAAAAAGCTAAGGAATTAGGATTAACTGAAAGCTTGCCCGAAGAATGGAAGGCAGCCGAGAACGCAGGCAAATTCAGGTATTGGATGACTGTTGAAAAGACTATCAATCAAAATGGGGAGATTTTCGTTCAAGGTGTAGCGACCGGTCCTAAGGTTGATGCTGATAACGAAAAGATGAGTGATTCAGTCATACGCAACTTTTTTAATGCTATTAAAGAAAAATCTCAAACTAATAATCCTTTGCCTCTAACAGACGGACATCCTAAAGGTGGCGGCATTTTAGCTGAAATAGGTGAAATAGTTGATGCTCAAATTCTACCTAATAAAGATTTGTTTATTAAAGCTAGATTAGATGCAAATCACCCTTCGACTAATGTTTTGACGGATAGAATAGCTAAAGGTAAGAAATATGCCTTTTCTATCGAAGGTTGGTTAAACGCTCCTAGACGAACAGTCTTTGTGAAAGGTAGTAATCAATCAGTACAAGAATATACAGACTTAGTTCCTAAATCTATCTCTATAACAACTGAACCTTCTTATCTACCTTCTTTTTTAGAGGTAGTCAAAAAAGCTGTAAAGAATTATGAGGAACTAAATACAACAACTACAGTCGATTTGTATACAATGTTTAAACAAATCATGGGATTTGATTTGACTACATACAAATCGAGGCGCTACAATAACTTATTAATTAGTAAAAATAACATGGGAAAAACAGCCGTTTCAGCTAATCCGCAAGCTTTTGAAAGTGCAACTACTGTAGTAAATGCAGTAGGAACTTCACAAGAAGGAGATGCAACAAAAACCGATCTAGAAGTCAATACACAAGAAAACACTACAATCGATACTTCGACTGATAATAGTGACAAGCTTGAGATGATCAGTGCTGTTTTAGAATCAATGGGATACAAAGTAACTAAAACAGACGAGTTAGAACCTGATGATCAGAAAGGCATATCTGCCGAGAATCCTGCAGCTAGTGCTTTAAAGGCAAATAGTGCGCAAGATATCGACAATCCTGCTTTTGAAGATTTAAAAGGTACTCAGAAATCTATTGATGCTAAATTAGATTTAGTTACAAAGTCGATCAAAGATCAAGATAGCAAGATCAGTGAATTAGTTTCTCGGATTGAAGCAACACAACTAAGTATGCACAAAGATCTAGAAACACTTAAAGAAATGCCTTTAGCAAAGAAATCAAAAATAGTAACAAAATCTGCTACTTTTAATGATCGTGCTGAATTAGCAGATCCGTTTATAGATCAATACCGTTCTTTAAAAGAGGACGGCAGAGTTTAATTTAATATATATTTTTTAATAAAATGAATCCGACTAATGTACCCGCTGCGGTCAATCAAGCAATATCAGGTGCAAACGAGCTAGTCGCTAAAGGAATCACAGGTTCTTCTTTAGCAAGCAATACTTACTCAACTGGTAGTGCATTGATTGTTCCTCAAAATTTATCACCTTTGCTTACAAACATCGCTCAAAGAGAAACAAGTTTCTATGATCGAGTTCAAAAAACACAAGGTTTTGGTAAAGCAGCAGAATTTAATGTTTTACAAGCTCTTTTTTCTGCAATGGATAATGCTTCTCCTAGAGAGCTTTTATACGCAGATGGAGGATTACCACAGCAAAAAACTACTCAATTTTCTAACATAATTAATCCTTACAGAGATTTAGGATTAACAGGTAGTGTTACCGGTAGAGCTGCAAGGCAAGAAGCTAATTTTACAGATCTAGAAGCTTTAGAAGTTAAAGCTACAATGAGACGTGTAATGCAAGCGATCGACTGGCTATCGTTCTGGTCTGATACTACTACTGCTAACAGTAACGGTATTACAGGATATGCAGGATTAGATTCTATGATTCAAACTAATGTAATTGATGCTCAAGGTGCACCTATTTCTAAATTACTTTTAGATAGAGCTGCAAAAAGAATTTATTACAAAGGTGGAGCTGGATATCTATCTCACATTTTCTGTTCAGCAGGTGTTGGTATTGACTTAGACAATATTTTCAATACTAGTGCTCAAGTTCAAATTAATAACGGTAGTGATAGAAGTGAATTAATATTCGGGAATAGAGTTGCTTACGCACAAACTATTGCAGGTAAGGCAGAAATCGTTCCTAACTATTTCATCAACCCTGGAACTCCTTACATACAAGGTAACCCTAATCTTAGTTATGCTAGTGCAAGTTCAGGACCTAACGGAGTAAGCACATCAACTGTTTTCTTACTACCGATGGAATTTATCACTTACGAACAATTATTACCTATGAGTAAAATTGACTTAGCTGTAGTTGCTGATAGAATGGATTTCATGGTCATCAGTTCTGGTGCAGTAACACTAAGAGCAGAACCATTTTGTGCAAAAATTATCAATGTTGGTGAGTCTGTAAACTAAAAGATATAATCAACGGTACGCGAACTAAAAGAGCCTCCTAGAAATAGGGGGCTTCTTTTTATTCATGAACTATTCATGCGAATTACAACAGTAAATCAACAGTAAACATTAATGTGATAATATTGTTGTGGAGGTAGGTGCTAGACTTACCTCCTTTATGGTAATATTGAGTATAAATTTTTAACATTTCTAGCATGTTAGTAAGAGACAAAAAATACCCCAACCGGGTATTAGTTAACTATAAAGGTTCAGGTCGTGACATTATATTTAATGATCACATCGTAGATGTAGACCCTAAAACAGGTATTGAATTAATTACGCAACCTGATTTTGAATCTGCTGACCCTATTACTAGCCCTCAAGCTGCCTCACACGGATTATTCCCTTTTAACTACGATAGCTGGGTTAAGGATAAAAAAATAATCTTAGATACGGCTATCGGATACAATAACGGATATGGTAAGTCGGGAATTATGATGGCTGAAGCTTTAGGGGATCTTTGTGATACTTATGTGATCAATAATAAATGGATCGGATCATCTCCTTTGCACATTTCTGATAAACTTAATATCCTTGTAAATAAAACTTTACATTCACTCGATAGCTGGTATATACAATATTGGCCTGTTTTTAGTTTTGCCCCTAGAGCAAAAAGGCAAGTAGGCTATACGATGTTAGAAGCAACAAGATGGCCAGAATCATGGCGTAGTAAAGTACAAGAATCATGTGAACGCTTAATAGTCCCTTCAGTTGCTCAAAAACAAGCAGCAATTGATAGCGGTATTAAAATGGACATTGAAGTTATCCCTCTAGGTGTAGATCCTGAAATGTTTCCTTTAGTTAAGAGAATTAGACATGAGGATGACAAAGCATTAATTTTCGGAATGGAAGGCACATTGACATACCGTAAAGGTATTGATGTAGCTATAAAAGCGTTTAAACTTGCTTTTCCTGGCAATGAGAATGTAAGTTTTTATATAAAAACTACAGAACAAGCAGGTGCATCGTTTTATTATCAGGATATTAAAAATGATCCTAGATTTATATTCAATAGCGAATGGTTAAGTCCTGAAATGTTAGTATCGGAATTTTACGGTAAGATAGATTGTTACGTATTTCCTAGCAGAGGAGAAGGTTTTGGGCTTACTACAGTGCAAGCCATGATGACGGGATTACCTGTGATAGCAAGTAACTGCGGAGGCATACAAGATCAAATAACTGATAATCAAACAGGTTATTTAGCAGATACAGATATTATCGATGTGCCTAATAAACTCCCCGATGGGGATTGGAATCCTTTTGGTTATGGTCCTACTTTATCTGCTGAAAATCAACAATGGTGGGAACCTAGAGTTGAAAGTGTTGCAGAAAAAATGAGAGACGTCTATGAAGATAGGCAAAAAGCTAATAGAATAGCAAAAGCAGGGCGCACGAATGCTATGAAATATTTTACCGCAAAAACACAAGCTAAAAATATAATTAATTATTTAAATAAAAAAATATAATGCAAATCAACAAAGTATTAATCACGGGAGGAAAGGGATTTATTGGTTCCCCTATTAAAGCTATTTTAGAAGCTAAAGGAGTTGAAGCTATTAATTATGATTTATCAGACGGTAACGATATTTTAGAAGTTAATAATTTAGAAAAGTATATCTCTGAATGTGACGCCGTTATTCACATGGCAGCAATTTTAGGTACTGATAAAACTGTTATGAATCCGGAACTAGGCAGAAAGGCAATAAATGTAAATATTATCGGAGGATTTAATGTTGTAGAAATTTGTACAAAATTAGGTAAAAGGCTTGTTACTATGGACAATGGTAACTATTGGATGGCTAATACATACTCAGCGTCAAAGCACTTTATCAATCAAATCATACGTGCTTATACTAAATCAAGGGGGCTAAATGCAGATATTGTTAGAGCTTACAATGCCTACGGCGCTGGACAATCAACTACTCAAAATAAATTCGCTCCTAATTTTATTTTAGCAGCATTAAAGAACGAGCCTTTAAAAATATACGGCGATGGATTCAACATTATGGACCCTGTTTATAATGTCGATGTAGCACAAGTAATTAGTAAAGTACTTCTATTTGAAGATGGGACTGGGAAAACTTATCAGGCGGGGGTAGGTATTAGATACACAGTTTTAGATGTCGCAAAGAAAGTGATAGAGATGACAAATAGTAAAAGTGAGATTGAGCTCATACCTATGAGAGCAGGGGAGGACGATTTTGCAGAAGTTTATGCGGATAATCCTTATCCTATCGAATATATATCTTTAGATGCCGGTTTACCTATAGCAATTAATTATTATAAAAACTTAAATGAATCAACCAAGTAAATTTTTTAGTGAGGTTTACGATCCTCACTTTCACACACAATTAACTCATAGATCTTATTCTATAAGGTTTGCTTTAGTATTATTTATGTATAATAAGGGTAAAATTATTATAGAAACTGGTACAACAAGATATGCCGATCATTTCGGAGACGGTCAATTTGCTAAGATTGTAGGAGAATTAGCTAAGTATTATGATTGTAGTATTAGTTCAGTTGACATTGAACCTGCTAATGTCAACTTTGCAACAAATTACTTGTCCTCTTATGCAAACGTAAAGGTAGTTTTAGATGATTCAGTACATTTCTTACAGCACAATGAGGATAAAATTGATTTGTTATATTTAGATTCTTTAGATTGTCCAACAATTGATGACGCAAAAATTTCACAAACTCATAACTTGAACGAACTTAAAGCAGCAGAAAAAAACTTACACGAGAAATCTATTATTATGATCGATGATGCTAAGTTACCGAGCGGAGGGAAAGCACAATTAACTAACGAATATTTATTAGACAAAGGCTGGTTTTCAATTCCTTTTGAATATCAAAATGTCTACATTAAAATTAATGAATAGAACAATATCTATACATACATACAACCGGTTGTGGTATACACAACAAGTTATTGAGGGACTTAAAAAAAACAACCCTGAGTTACTTAAAGAATACACGCTAGTATGTAGTTGTGAACCTAATTCAGAGGTTATTAACTATTTGCAGAATGTTGATATTTCTGTAGCAAGAAAGATGATTTATGTGAATGAAACTTTGATCGGTTGTGATAATAACAGTTTTAATGCTATCAATAAATCTTTTGCAATAGGTGCTGATTTTAATGTCTTTTTAGAAGATGATGACGTACCTTCACCCGATACTTTAGATCTAGCAGAGTTTTATGTAAATCAAGATATTCCTGATGATGTTTTATGCATGTGCTTGTTTACACATAGTGAAGAGTTAAAAGATTCAGAGATAATAAATAAAAATGCCGAATTTCGTACTTGGGGATTAGTTATCACAAAGAAACAATTTGAAAAAATTATCCCTATTTGGAAAAATTATGGATTTGGAGGTTGGGACTGGAATTTGATTAACTTTCAAAAACATAATAATTTGACTTGTTGGCAACCTGCTCTATCTAGGATCAAAAATATAGGAGAAGTAGGATTACATTACAATCCTGGTTTGTATGAAGCGCATAGGGTTGCTAAAGTCTTAACTGCTGATAGTAAGCCTGAAAAATATACTTTAGTAGATAACGAAAATTGGGACAAGATTTACTAAAAAAGTGATAGACTATTAGTATATTATTGTACAATTATTATGCTCACTCCTCTAAACAGGACCAGATTGGTTTTAAGTGATCCTGCAGTTTATGCAACATGCTGGATACAGGATTCTGATTTTCCTAACTTACAAAGTTTAGTTATTAAATACGGTAACGCTTTTGTAGATAATTTGATCATGCAAGCCTGCGGTCAAGTCAATCGGATCACTAATAGGTGGTGGAATATACAAGATGCAGACGAGATTTTTATTAATGATAAAGCAACCTATTTGACTTACGAAACATATATATTAAAAAACAGCCCTATTAATTCTATCGCAGATTTATATTTAGAAATAAATGATCAATTTATTCCTATAAGCACACAATTTTTACAAATATTTTCAGCTGAAAGAACGTTCAAGATCTTACCTTCTGTTTTTCAACAACAACAATCACCTCAAATTTTTTCTTTAGTTAATAAAACTACAGCTTTAAATTTATGGATTAGGTATAATTCAGGATATACACCTGCTAATATGCCTTTTGACGTTAAATACGCAACTGCCTTATTAGTGAGTTATTATGCATCGGCGTTAAATAATTTAGATGGTATTAGTAGTTTTAAAACTCAAACTTATGCACAAACATTTACTAAGCCTAGTGAAAATCCTTTGTTATTACAAGTTAAAGAGATGTTAAAACCTTATATGTTATTTACTGTTAGATGATTGCAAGCGCCTATATACATACAATCACTGTTAAAAGAAAAGTTTCTACTGCACAAAATGCAGACGGGGATCAGATAATTGCTTTAAATACAATTTATACGAATATCCCTGCAAGGGTGGAAACAGATAGAAGTCATTCTTTATATACGGACGAGGGTGTAAGACCTTTTTCTAGATATATTTTTGTATATTTAGATCCTGCTTATCTTTGTTTAATTAGAGATCAAATTTTTTTTAATGGAAATTTATTAGGTCAAGTTAATGGGATAGAGTCGGGATGGAAAGGAACGAGCAATAATATTGATCATTATGAACTTAAGATTTTAACACCTTAATATGAACGCTGATATTCAAGACTCAATTACACCTAAGTTACAACAATTTATAGATAAGCTCCCTAATGCAACAGAAATAGCCTTAGAAGCTGGAATGCAATTGATACGTACACAAGTCTTAGCCGAAGTACCGATTGATACAGGTAATTTATATGAATCTATAGCTGGTAATACTAGAGATTCAATATTTGAAGTACATAAAAATGAAAAACCGATGTTTGGTTATATCGGAACAAAATCAGACGCAAATTCTGGCACGCCCTATGCTTTAAGGGTTGAGTTCGGTTTTTTCGGAGCTGATAGCTTAGGCAGGAATTATTCTCAACAAGGTCAATTCTTTTTTAGTATAGGACTTTCGCATGCGGAACAATCTTTAACAGAAACGATGTCCGATGTACTTAGTTATCAATTAGGATTATAAATTATGCAACCTGCAACACAAAAATTAATATCGTTATTAACGGGGGATTCTACTTTAACAGGATTATTAGGTGCTACAAGTTTAGACACAAAAATTTACCCCTATCATATCGATAAGCTGGAAGCCTTTCCTAGCATAGTTTATTCGATCGTAACGGGAGATTATTATATTTACCCTGTTAATAAGTTCAAATTTGTTATACAATTTATCGTAAGTTCTACTAATTCAAAAAATGAGGTAGAAACTATTTTTCAAAGATTAAGATACTTACTAAATTATTATCAAGGTTATGACCCGCACATCAATTTTGTGCAAATGACTTTAAACAGTGATTATAATGATACTAGTAGAGTTTTGTATAGAAAAATTGGACGATTCCAGGTATGGGGTCGCGATAATTAAATTAAATTTAGTTCACAAATAAAATGCCTTTAATACCTTTAGGAACGCCAGCCGGAGCTTCAGTTACATTTAATTCAGGATACCTATCTTTGAATAATGTACAAGTTGCAGATGTAAGTAATTTTAAAGTTGTATCAAATTCTGCTCACAAAACTTATTCAGCACAAAATAGCATACTTTTTAGGGCAATCAGACGTTCTGATTTTGTCGCTACTATGACTTTTGATGTAGAAGGCGGATTTTCAAGAGCCTTATATTCTGTATTCTTTTCTTCATCTAGTCCTGATACAGGAGGAACATTGTATACATTTAATGACGGTCAGCAAAACGTTGTAACAGGGTTAAGTTTGACTATTTATGAAAATAATGGTGTTAATGCTTATCAATATCAACCTATCAACCCTGTAATTACTAAATACGATGTTGATTTACCTCAAGGCACTTATAGCAAGGTAGCAGTCGAAATACAGATGACTAATTTCAATATGTTTGTAAGTGCTGGAGTCGCTAACTAATTAATTTCATTAAGAACTTTAAAATGGCATTACCTACCTTTGATTACACTACATTAAGCAAAGTTATCACTATTAATGATGTAACCTTAACTTTCAGGCCTTTAATAATTAAGGATTTTGAGAGAATTTTTGATATGCAGATTAAAGATGATAACTTGTCAACAGTTAAAGAGATGGCATTATTATTAGCCGATCTATTGATTGATAGTTCTGTAACTTTAGAAGAAAAGCAGGAATTTTTTAAATCCGTACCTGTAGAAATGTTAAACAATTTTTATAAACAAATAGGTGGACAAACAACATCTACGGAAAACACTTAAAATACGAACAGATATAGGTAATTTTAATCTTACGATTGCTTATATTATTGGGAAAACGGGGTGGACTATCGAATACATAGATAGTTTACCCTTAGTTATTTTTAATACTTTGTTAGGATCTTTTATAGAATTAGACAAACGAAAAAATGGCGACTGATATAGGAGAATTAAAAGCTAAAGTCACGATTGATAACTCACAGGCCACATCAGGCCTTGAAAGTGTGCAGGGTTCTCTAAACTTTGTAAAAAATGCAATTATTGCAACATTCGTAGTTGAAGGTTTACAGGCCATAAAAGGTTTTGCCGAAGGTCTAGTAAATTTAGCAAACGAGGCAGCACAAACAGGTAGGGTTCAACAAATATTTAACAATCAATTTAAAGATTCTAGTAAAGCTTTAAATGATTTAACCGCTGCAACTGCGGGGACAATCTCGCAAATGGATTTGATGAAAATGTCTAATCAGGCGTTTGGCAAGGGGCTTAAGTTATCTGCAACTGACCTAGGTAAATTATTTCAAGTATCAAGAATAGAAGCTGCAAAGACAGGTAGTACTACGGAAACTGTTTTTAATACGATTGAGAATGCATTAAGTAGAGGAATGCCTAACGCATTAAAAAAATTAGATTTTCATTTTAAAGACAATTTCGGGAAGGTCACAACTACAGTTACAAAAGCAGGAAAAGCCATAAAAGCCGTAGGTGCTACAACTACTACAACAAGAACTGTAATCGATAAATTTGGGGTGTCACATCAAGTTACAACTACTCACGTTAATAATCATACTAAAGCTCTAGCAGGGCACGCTGCTACTACAAAAGAGGTAACTAAGAATGTTGCAAAGTCGGTCGGGGCTGAAGAATTGTTAGCAAGCGTTCTTGATCAATCAACAGGAATTATAAAGGAAAATACAGATTTGAATCATGATAATCAATCTAGCATTGAACGTTTAAATGCGCAACTTGATAACGTAAAAACAGGCTTTTTAGAGCTTGTCAATAAAGGTTTAACAATATTTTTTGAAGCTATCAAGCCGTTACAGCCTTTTATTGATGAAATTGGACATTTATTCGGGGAACTTGCCAAAACAATAATGACGGGGGGAGTTAACGATACATTAAAAGATATGGGTAAGAATTTAAAAGAAGCTTTCACAGAAAACGTAAGAAACACTTTAAAAGATATTGTAAAGCATATGGTAGATTTTATTAATTATCTTAAAACTCCTGAGGGGAAACAAGCTCTTAAAGATTTTGCTGATAATTTGAAGGCAATTGGCGTAATAGGTGTAGGTGTAATCGAAGTGATCGGATTATTAGTCCGAGGTTATATAGATGCCGCAGCATGGGCTTTACAAGCAGACATGAAAATTAGTTCGTTTTTCAACACCCTAAGGCAAGGATTTGACTTTTTATTTTCAATCTTAGATTCGGGAGGATTATCAGGTATCGGTCAAATGCTAAGTAGTGTCGTAGGAGGATTAAATCTAGGTAAGACTTCAGGATTTGCAGTCGGTTCTGATTATATTCCCCGTGATATGATGACAATCGTACATCAAGGTGAAAGAATCATACCTGCACATGCAGTTGATTCAGCTAATATGAGCGGGAATGGATCAGGTGCTACAATCAATAATTATATGACTTTTAGAGATCCTAGCGAATATGAATCATATAATCGTAACTTAAAAGTACAACTTAAAATATGAGTGTATATACAGTAAGCTATAACGGATTAACGATACAAGAAGACGGTAATCATATGATCGAAACGATTGTAGGAATTGACGGTCCTAAAGTACGTGTTAGTCAAGACCAAAAGACAGGCGGGGATGGCGGTTTCGTGTGGGCAACATACAAAGATATAAGACTTATCACGATTACGGGTTATATTTTTGCTAACGTTGAATCTACTTATAACTATCTAAAAGAACAACTTCAAAATAATTGGTGTCTTACAACAACAGATAATTTAATTTCAATCACACGTAGTGACGGAACTATAAAAAATATTAACGGGAGAGTAACGATGTTGCCTCAATTAACAGAAGTAGCAGGACAACAAGGTACAGCTCAATTTAAAGTTGAATTTTCTTGTGCTAATCCTAATTTTACAGATGCGAACGCACAAACTAGCACAATTTATCCTCAAGTTTTTGGGGGTACACCTGTATTTACTCCTGTTCCTTTCCCCGTAGGAGGCGTAAATACTGTTTATCAGATTTTAGTAGGTTCTAGTGTATCAACAGTTTCTACGTTAATAATAAACGGCGGTATAGTAAACCCGGTATTGTTTAATAGCAATACTAATCAACTGATCAATTTTAATGTCACAATGAATACAGGTGACGTGTTAGCAATAGGACAAAGTAACGGGAACTATTATGCAACCTTAAATGGAGCGAATGCTATCCCTTTTGCTAATTGTATCTTACAGCCTTTAATTTTAAACTCGGGAATTAATACGATCAGTTTATCAGGTACTAGCTTTAATAGTACCTCTAATGCGGTTGTAAGTTTTTACGGGATTTATAATAGTATCTAAGATGGCATACACAATAGAGATTTACAATTTGAATCCTGTCAACGGGGTATTTACCTTAATAGATGTAATCACTAGTTTTCAAAAACTTACATATTTTAATGCTGTAACAACGGCAGGGGCTTGTCAATTTGATTTAAATGTGTATGATCCTAAATCTAGTGCTCAAAATCTAATTAGATTTAAGAATCACATTTGCATCAAGGATAGCGGTATAATCAGGTGGTTCGGCTACATTTCTAATATAAATTTTAAATTTACTTCTACTCAAGATTACGTGACTGTTTTAGGAACGACGATGTTAGGACATTTTAAGACAAGATATACAAATCAAATACAATCCTATCCTAACGCAGTAGAACAAACTTCAATAATTACTGATATTATAAATACGGTTCAAAATAGAGTGAACGGTAATTTAGGGATTACGTTAGGAACGATTCCTACAACAGGTATAAATATTACAGCAACTTATGAGTACGCGGAAGTTGCTACTCTTTTAACTAATTTCGCGATCAAGCCGCAGGGTTGCGAATTTAATTTCGTACCTACAACAAACAGTACAGGGATAGTTACGGGGATAGTGTTTAATATGTTTTACACTAAGATGGGTTCTGTAAGAAACGACTTACCTCCGATTCAGCTAGGAGCAAACGGCAATATAAAGCAGATTGCAGGCAAGACGTATTTAGATATAGTTAATAATGTGATAGGGATAGGTAGCGGAACTGGCGAATCAATTTATAATTATACCGTTGCAATTGCAGGATCTCAAAGCACTTATACACGTAAAGAGTATATATTAACTCATAAAGAAATATCGAATAATGCCCAATTACAAACGTTAGTAAACGGTTACATTAATCCTTTAGCAGCTGAAAATTTTCAATATGATATTGATATGTATCCTAATTTAAGTCCTAATATCAGTCAATACAGTTTAGGAGATAGTTTGTTTTTAAACTTTAGTATGCCTAATAATCCTAACTTCTTTCTAAATTTTACAAATAAACAAGCAAGAGTTATTGAATTGAGTATAACGGTTAATCAAGAAGGCGTAAGTTATCCAACCCCTAAATTAAGTTTTAATAATTAACAATGTCACAACTAAACCCTTTAGACAACGACTTAGCATTAATGCTAAAAAATCTTAATACAAGATTATCAGCTCTTGAAAACACAAGACAGCCTTATATTTCGGAATGGATGCAAATCACTGATAATTTTACAGTTAATAATAATTGGGCTTTTAATTATAACAATACAAATTCTATCGTTACTTCTTATATAAGGGCAGGGACATGGATAAAATGGAAACAAGTAGGGGATTCATCTTATAGATACGCAATTATTGCAAACACAACATCTAGCAATTCGGTGATGGGTATTATTTATGTAGGTTACAATTTTACTAACGCGGTAAATATTATCGAATTTTGGTATAGTAATAAACCTAACCCTTTAGGCGCACCTACCGGCTTTAATATAGGTGGATTGATGACAGTCCCTACTCAATCAGGTAATAGTTTTAGTATAACTATTGCAGCAGGGCTGGCTATGAGTGTAGTAGGAAACATTTTAATCCTAACAGGCAGCTTAGGAGTAATTACCCTAACAGCGGGCGGTCCAGCTCTTAATTTTGTCGTTTACTTTCCTATCGTAGATCCTACTAATTTGTATGCACCTAACTTCGCTTCGGCGGGTAATTCTAGTGTACAAACTCTTACAAACGCAAGTGCTGGAAGCGGAGGCGGGACATATACTAATTACGTTTATGTAGGGAATAATGGCGGTAATTATCAAATAGCTATGGGAGTTAATGTTCCATCCTTCAGTGTAGGTCAAGGCGCTAGCAGTTTATTCCAAATGTTTTTGCCTATTTTGAGTTAATTTGTTATACATTAATATATATGGGTATACATACAACATCTGCATCGGGAATGGGTGCAAGTACAATTTCAGGAGTTATTATCACAAACACAGGAATGGGAGTTCAGGATCACATGCAAGTATCACAAGACTTATTAAGTCTAGGTGTTATTGATCCTACAAGTTTTTATCCTACCGCAGCAGGGGGGAATTTAAATGTTAATGTATCAGCAGGAACTGCATACATATTAAATTCTAGTTATAGTGCTAATTCTATCAGTCAAAATAAATTTTTCAGAGTTATTTCAGATTCTAGTCCTCAATTAGTAGCCCTGCTGGCTGCTGCTGATAGTGTAAATCCTAGGATTGATTTAATCTGTTTGAAACCTACAGGTAATGCCCCCGACGGTACAGCTAGTAATGTCTACACAGTTGTAGGTAGTGCTACAGACATAACACTTAAAGGAACACCAGCTGGATCACCCGCAATACCTGCAACGCCTAGCGGTTATCATATAATTGCTTATGTGACGATTTCTGCAAATGCAACTGTTATAAACAACGCTAATATAACTGATATGAGACAAATTGTAGGAGTAAGCGCGGGCCCAGGCTGGACTGGACTAAACGGCACATTTACAAGATCGAGTTCTACCGTAATCAACACACCGACAAACTTTGACCCTACAAAAGTTTTACAAATAGGAGATAAACTTAAATATTATGACGGTGTTGTTAATCAGTTAAATAACACATGGACTTACGCCTATATCATCGCACTCACATCAACTACTATCACAGTCATCTATGATTCTCAAGTAGGAACTTTAGCAAACAATCCTTTGAATTTATATTATTCAAAAGATAACGCTGCAAATTTCCCTAGATCCCTAGCATGGTCTCCGACGATTAGTGCTACGGGAGGAAATATAAACTTAGGTTCAACCGGCACATCGATAGGAAGATTATCCATGACAGGAAACATGATGACAGTCGTCATGAATTTTGTATTCGGGGGAACTGGAATTAATTTACAATCTAATGGTTATAGCTTCTCATTACCAGTAACGGGCGATCTAACAGTTAAGACGACCGGTAGCTTTTCAGGTGAAAGAAGCGGAGTTACTTTTCTAGGTGGTTCTTCAGTAATGGGCACAACTACAACCTTACAAGTTTATGCCGTAAGTGGACAGCTATCAACCTTTGTTTCAAGTTCTATAACATCCTCTATCCCCTACGCCTGGGCCGCTGGTGATAAGTTTAATCTTACTCATTCATTTTATTTATAGAATGGCCGAAAAAAACGAAAAACAGCTGCCTATAAAGGTAGCGGAAATAGGGGAGAACCTACGAATCCTAAGAGAAGAACAACTACCTCAATTTAGAGAAGATTTAGTATTAAGCTTTCAGGATTTGAATAAGAAACTTGACGACGTACTTCATTCTAATAAAGCAATAGACAGGAAAGCTAGTGACGCCCTTAATATAGCTTTTGGGGCTAAGCAACTAATCACGGATCATCTAGCAAACGAGGTTACGGTAAACGATAAATTGCATAAAAGAATTGAGATACTTCATAACGATAAAATTACTCGAGATGCACAATGGAAATTGATACAGCTCATCTTTGGAACTTCAATATTATCAATGGTACTAACTATCTACCAGCTTTTACATACACTTAAGATTATATAACTATGAAATATCCTTTCGATCATGAATATCTAATCACGTGCGATTTTAACTGTCATTTAGCTAGTCACGCCTTACATCCCGGTGACGATTTTGGCACACCGGTAGGAACGCCCGTCTACGCAATTGAATCCGGCCAGGGTAGACAGATCCTAGATCATACTAATCCTAATAGCGTAGGTCTTTTTTACCATATAACCGTCGTCGGTACAAGCAGGGCGTGGGAATTTGGACATCTATCTGAATTTAAAGCGGGACAAGAAAATGTAGCCGAGGGACAATTGATCGGCCTAACCGGCAATACAGGTAAATCGTCTGGACCTCACTGTCATATATCTCTATTCATAAATGGAATTAATGTAGACCCTTTACCTGTAATAGAATCAATAAAAAATACCGTAGCTGGTCAACTTAATTACACTCTATTTAAAAATAACAATAACTTATATCTTCACTTTTTAAGCGGAGGATTTCACGGACAATATATTATCACTTTGAAATCTAATAATCTAATCGTAGCGACCGGTAATATCTTTACAGATCTTAAGGGAACCGGCGATAGACTTATAGATTTAAACTTACTTCATAGCGACATTTATGTCGTAGATTTAGGAGGAATAGTTAGAACATTTGATAACAGAACGATAATAACACCTACCCCTATTTTACCTATTATTCAAAATCCAGTGGAAACACAAACAACTGTTCCTGTACCTGTAATTAATCCTGTTCCTGTAGTAGCACCTGTCGAACCAGTTGTAGCTCCTGTATCACAACCTGTGGTAGTACCTACTCCTATTCCAGCAATTTTACCACAACCTATTGTGGTGCCTACTACTCCTGAAATGCCTTCACTGGCTGAAACTTACGGTACGCAAATCGACGGATTAGTGAAAGAAATAAAAGTCGTTAAAGCTCAAAGTACATTAAAGGAAAAATTACTTGTAACTCTAAAATATATCTTAAGTTCGGGTTTAATCACCTTCGCTTTTATTCCTTTAGTAAAGTCTTTATTTCCTAACGTAGACGTTACTAATCTAGCTATAGTCTTATACGCGGTATCTAATATGATCTTAGTAGCGGTTTATCACGAAACTCCCGTTTCTATGCCAAACGCTATTTAAACTAGCGGTGTTTATAAATCTGAACTAGCTAAGTCTTTTAAGACCAATCCAGTTAATACTTAAATACTTATAATTATAATTTGACATAACCGAACGGTTCTGTTATATTATTTATATAACTTATTAACTAACACAAAATGGGAATTAAAAAAAAGCTAGCAATAAATTCAATAAGCTTCGCAGGAGAGCAAGTTCGTGGCGATGATT
>LDNN01000027.1_pt1 | contig 16965 bp, 22 predicted proteins | sample 350691 | NCBI WGS metagenome assembly LDNN01 (sample SAMN03646984, study PRJNA283341) | glacier metagenome | biome: Icesheet; feature: ENVO:00000133; material: cryoconite; isolation source: sample CY1 0.2 micron filtrate containing viruses sediment from cryoconite holes ...
GGCGAGAGGATAGATAGAAAAAATCTATCCTCGTTAGTTTTTAAAGGAGCATAAAAAATGCTGGACTTTGACATTGATGATTTTTTTGAATTTGAGGACAGCAAGCCATACATCACACGACCAACCCCTAAAATGTCCTTTTCAATAAAGTGTACTGTGTGCGACTTTGAGGAAACGGAAGACTACCAACGGCAAGACCCCGATCAACTACTAAGTCATTTAAATTGTCCCCATTGTCAGGAGCAGACACTTATACTTGTTTCTGCTATTCCCTTTACCGTGAGTTACCAAAGTCACAGCATGAGGGAAGCATCATTTTTTGATGATGTATCCAGCGAGTGCTGGGAGTGCCAGCAAAAGAAAGGCAGCTTATACAGCTACAAATTTTCAGATGGAAACATCGTTAATGTGTGTCACAAGCACTTTAGGAAGTATCATAAGAACCGCTACAAACGTCTACAGAAGGCAATGGCCGAGAGGGAGCAATCAGCATGACCCACTTTCTTAAAAACAGCAAGTTTTTAGATGAGAGAAACGCACATAGAACGGCAGGACTCGCCGTATCGTTTATGTGGCAGGATGAGCATAGAGAGAGAAGGGAGATAAATACAACCTCTATTATTGGTACTCTAAGAGAACCCATTTTAGAAGCCCCTGTTTACATTATACACGTTGATGGGACAGAGTACAGCAGCTTTGGTTACAACTATCCAGTGGAAGAAGATATAAAGGTGTACTTAGTCGAAAGCACCGTTAACGGCAACAAGTACGAACCTGCTACAGCCATTCCGACAGATGAAGAAATAGACGAGGCAGAGGAACACAACATAGAAATAGTCTGCTCACAGTATGCTAAACTTATGAAATTTATTGACAGTGGAGCATACGACGATCGATCGCCCGATGGAGAATGGGGAGAAGATGGAATTGAGAAGCGCATATGGGAGCTTGACCGCGCAGCTATTGAACACAAGCTACATTATGCACCAGATAAAAAAGACAAAGACACGTACATTTTAGAGTCAGCCACTAAGGAAGAGCTTGACGCTTTTCAAGAGGCACTACAAGCCGAAGAAGAAGCGGAGGAGTAAATTACATGTCCTCAGAGCGAGAGAAAGAAGACCTTGCAAAACAACGGAAGCAAGAGCTAGCAATTAATCTTTTTAAACTCTCTGTAGTTTTCAACCTTTACACAGTAGCAAAAGAAAAATTAGATCAGTCGAAAAGCCGCGAGGCATGGGAGGAAAAACTTCTCACAGCGAAGATGTTTCAAACGGAACTCAAATGGTTTAACACGCATGGTTTAATTCCAAAGTGGAATAAGGCAGAAAATAAATTTGACCATGCCTACCCAATTACGAAACGGCATTAAAAATTTTAATGCATCATGACACAATCAGAAAAGGATAATCAATCATGACAGAGCCAAGAAAAAAAGCCACAAAGAAAACCAGCGTACCAAAAAATCTTGTAACGCAGGAGCAGATGCAAACAGAAATGCAAAAACTTCTCGCGGATCACCAGCTTATCAAAGCCAGACTTGCTACACTCAAAGCCAGTCTTGATAGAGCAGAAGCGGAAAATATAGCCTGCCCACATTGCAATATACAAGCACCCAGCAGTCACGTTAGCACATGTCCACAAAAGCACCTGTAATCTTTTAGTAGAAGCCAACCGTTATACAAAACAAGAAAGGAAAAGGCGATCCACCCCCATAGGCTTGCAACTTACGGGTAGATCGCCCAACCGCTAAAAACTATCTTCCAGTAGAATAGCCCAAGCCTTATTGATTAAAGGCGAAAGGTCTATATACTTATTCTACCACAGATAGCAAGAAGCGGTTACAAAATCGCTATGAATAGAACTATCTACCCAAAGAATTGGCAGACACAAAGCTTCGAGTGTAAAAACCGCGCTCAGTGGAAATGTGAATTTTGCAAAGTACGGCAGAACTCGATACGCTATTCACGAAGAACTGGAGCAGCGTATCAGGTTCATTTACACGCCGCCCACCTTGACCACGACAAGGAAAACCCAAACCCAAGACTTGCGGCACTTTGTGAAAAATGTCATGGACGGTATGACTGGACGCACAGGCTAAACAAGCGAGATACAAAAATAAATAAAATGCTTCATGCCATGCTTTTAAAGCGTAGAAACGCATAAGAGAATATGGCTATATTTTTGTCACAATAAGCACTACAATAGGATAAAAGAAAATTATGGAAATGAGCCAGCCAGTCCCCGAAATCCTACAACTTATCGAAACGAATACACCAGACGAATTGAAAGCTATTCCTAATTGGCTTGTATGGAGATATGTTACTTCCCCAAAAGGGAAGGTGAGCAAACCGTCATTTGATGCTAAAACAGGGAGAATAGGAAGCCCAACCAATAGGGCAACGTGGACAAGCTACGAGGAGGCTATACTTTTTTATCTTTCACATAGCCAAGAATACAACGGCTTAACTTTTGCGCTCACACAGGAGGTAGGAATTATTGTAATTGATCTTGACCACTGCATTGTGCCAGTAGCAAATAGTTTCAGGCGAGAGCTAACACCCACCGCAAAAAAAATAGGCAGCCTTGCAAAATCCTATACCGAAATTTCGCCATCTCAAAACGGACTGCATATTTTTTTGAAAGGCAAAATTTCAGGAACAAGCCGAGTAGGAAAAGAAGCCGAGGTATACGGCGATCGACGACTTATCACCATCACAGGTAAAAAAATCAGTCAGGCAACCGAGATACAAGAAAATCAAAAAGCCCTTGATGAAATATGCGCTCTCATATTTCCCACTACAGATGCGCCAGAGCAGCCCCGACAAATCTATGGACCTGTTATGAGTCAAACCGATAACAGAGTGCTAGAAAAGGCACTCAACGCCCGTAATGGTGATAAATTCCGAAGACTCTTCTATGGAGGAGACACAAGCGGATACAAAAGCCATTCCGAGGCACATATCGCTTTAATTTCTATGCTTGCGTACTGGACAAATAGCGATGATAAGCAGATTGAAGATATTTTCAAAGGATCAGCTTTTTTTGATGAAGAAACCGCAGAGAAATGGGATAAACGACACAATAGCAACGGTGAGACCTACGGACAAATGACAATCCGAAAAGCGATCAGAGGAAAACAGACATATTAACCCAGCAAAAAAAAGACATGAAGTTTATTTATTGCTGTAACAGGTAATAATTAACGCGATAGCAAATATTGAGGAAAGAGAGTAATATAAAAGCGGCAATCCTTCCAAAGAAAACCGCAATTATAATAACAAACATGTTTTTGAATAAAAATGTACAACAAAGCACATCCGATACGAATATACCAAATATTCGCATTAAACGCAACAGCGAACAAACTATACCCACACGACCAGACGCAGCCCCGAAAACGAGTACAATATCTTTACCCGACAGTGTAAATAGCCCTCGATTTAAACACAGCCAAAACACACTTAAACCAGCAAAAAATACAAATTCTCTTCTGTCAGAAAATCCAGATCGCCGCAAATTGCGTAATAATCCCAAGTCCGTTTCTTACGAAACGGAGGGAAAAAATATTGGTGAGAGTAAAGAATATCATACACGAGCATATAAATACAAAGGTACAGCAGTACCTCAAGAAATCATTATAACTACAAAGAAAAGAGAACCTTATGATAAGTATGAAAATCAAGATTGTGCTATTTCTAGCTTAGAAGAAAACGCAAGGCGAAAAGGAAAAAAAAGACCGCGCATATGTGCATGTCACAGGGCAATAGTACCAGCAAATGAGGATAGAGGCACGAAACCAGAAGTATATATAAAACGCTTCTTAGAAACAAATAAACAGTTTTACGCTAACCTTATGCAATGTGGCAATGTGAGAGCTTGTAAAGTTTGTGGATTGAAAATATCTTCCAGAAGGCAAAAAGAGCTAGAGCTTGCAGCCATAAACGCCGAGCTACAAAAATTATTTACATCCTTTACAACTTTTACATGTAGGCATAAATTTGGTGATAATCCCTTTAAACTTATCAATGCATTTAATAGAGCAAGACGAAAGTTTAAAGCAGACTATCAGTTTAAAAAAATTAAAAAAGAATACGGTATAGTTGGATCAGTGATAACCTTAGATTGCACTTTCTTTACAACAAATGGTTATCATCCTCACACCCATGAATTAACCCACTGGACGAAAAGACCCGAAAATTTAGACGAGATAGCTACAATTTTTATGCAAATATGGAAAAAAGCCGCAGCGAGTGAAGGCTTGACCATGAATGAACATGGTTTTTTGCTTCGAGAAAGAAAAGAAGGAGATGAAAACTATCTAGCAAGTCAAGGACTAAAAGAAGATAAAGGTATTAATGACTGGGGATTAGAGGAAGAAATAGGAGGAGGAGCAAGTAAAGGAGGAAGGCAAGGACATTATAGTATGTTTGGTATTAATGACCATATATTAGATTTACAAGCACTTCCAGAGCAGACCGCTAAAGTTAAAAAGGAGATCAAATACTATAGAAAAGTTTTTTGTGATTATATTGATGCTTTTCATGGCAAGCATCAAATACAATGGACACCAGGACTAAAAAAACGCTTACTCATAGAGGAAAAGACCGATATTGAAACAGCCGAGGATGATAAAGGCGATAGCCCAGTAGAAATAATTATGAAAAAAACAGCATGGGATATTATTGTTGGCAATGCTTTTCGTGGGGAGCTTATAAAAATTAAAGATAATGTAGAAAAAAAACAAACAGCAGTAATACTAGGAGTAGACCCGAAAGATTTTATACTTATTTTAGAAGAGGATAAGAAACGATATGCAGAGGCAACAGGAGCTACTTATATTAGCGAAGCTATGAATATCACGCGAGAAGAGGCACTAAAAACGGTTAAGATGCTTGATATAGTAAGCACAAAGATAAGAGATATACATCCGAACGAGCAGACAGAAGCGGAGGCGAGCATCATATACAAAATGAATACCCCTAATATTGTGTTTACTTATAACGCTTGCCCTCAGTGTGGTTGTAGAATAAAGCGGAAGGTAATAGAACATAAAGGAGCAATAAGTTACGAGTGTGCGAATTGCCAGCCATCGGCATTATGGAGTTATCAAATTTTGATTGACTTGAAAAATGTTTCCTCATCTAATAGACCGAGCCAAATAAAAGAGGTAAAATTATTCTATGAGCAGCAAGAAAAAACACAACAAGCGCGAGATCAAGAAAAAGAGGCAGGTTAAAAAAATTCAAAAGATTTTTGATACAACAGCTTTTCATAGCCAGCAGGAAAACGGAAATAGTTCTATAAGTCAGTTTATGGTATTCAACAGTAAAGAAGAAGCAGAGGCATTTAAAGAAAAATTCAATCAGGATAACAAAGAAGAAGGTATAGATGTTTCTTTTCAGAAGGTTGACGAAGAACTAATGAGAAAGCTATTTCCAAAAGAATAGCAAGTAAGCTAGAATATTTTCGTAACTTCAAAGCACTGGACAAAGACCAGTGCTTTATAATTTGTCTCTTTATGAAAAACTGCTTAAATTGTGGGAGCAAACTACCTCTAAAACCAGCCTCAGCCACCAACGGACAACAGTATTTTTACTGCAATAATATTTGCAGACAGCGAGCATATAGGAGGCGAAAAACGGCAGCCCGTAACGCTAAAACGTTACACGACAAGCTTATTAAATTCTCTCAAAAAAGCGTTGAATGGTATACGCCCCCTCGATACATTGATGCAGTCTATCAGGTACTAGGCAGTATTGATCTTGACCCAGCAAGCAATGAGCAAGCCAACAGGAGAGTAAACGCTGATCGATACTATGATGAAAGCACAGATGGACTAACGAAAGTATGGATCGCTCAGACGGTTTATCTTAATCCGCCATACTGCAAAGTTGGGAATGTTTCAAATCAGAGTAGATGGACGGAGAAGTTACTAGCGGAGTACAAAGTGGGAAACATCAAGGAGGCAATTTTACTAATTAACGCAGCTACAGAAACAGTCTATTTTCAAAGACTCTATATTTATCCAATTTGTTTTGTAAGGGGAAGAATAAAATTTGATACAGGCGACGATGATTATAAAAGCCGCCCGACCACAGGCAGCGCATTTATTTATCTAGGAAGCGATCCAAGCAAGTTTATTGTAGTTTTTTCAAAAATCGGTCATGTTGTTTCTATCCTCTAAATCATTTTTTACCAACGAATTGAAAAATACGAGCTGACCAGGCGCAGAGATTTAGGCACAAGCAAAAATAGTCTTTTTCAATTCGTTGGTAATTCTTAGAGTAGGCCAGACAAACAGTTACCAATCTTTTATAAAATATCCACTGTATTGCTTTCTCTTAAATGCGGAAACCAATGTTTCCGCATTATTGTTAAGAATACGAGAGGCGACGAGGTATATCATCCTCATTATCATTAATACTAACTATTTAAAGAAGCAGGACAGTTATTATAATATCCGCTCCGAATGAAATTACTAGCTATATACCACGCACCATTATTTTTAAAGTTAAAAATTTCTTCTGATAAAATCCGCTCTCTTGTGTGACTATTCATAATGTCGCCCACCCCATCCATAAACAAAACACAAGCTTGACTATACGAGCTATCATTTTGATCTTGTGCTAGCCAAGTAAATGAACTCTCTTCAATATTGTATATAGCGTCAGGTTCTTTTTGTTTAATCAGCTTTAAAGCATCGAATGTACTAGGATGCTGATTATTCCCATCATTTTTAAACTTCTGATCTGCTTCAACTATTGCATTAGCCTCATTAACGCTGTACTGGTATTGATACCCACCAGCAGAGACACCAGTACTATTATTACTAGCCGTGTCAGTGGTACTATTATTGGATGCAATCAGCCGAAGCAGGGAGGGAATGAGAAGCAGTAGCACTAACGCACCAATGACGCAAAAGGCTATACCGAGCTTACTAACTTTTTGAGGCATAATAGAAATCTCCTATCAAAAACGGGACAACTTTTTGTTATCGTATCACATCAGGCAAAAAGCAAGGTAAAAATAAAAGTGTTAGCCCCAGCTCGCAAGTAGGGCAAAGAGAAAGGAAGAAGTAAACACATAAAGTTTTACTATTCAACCTTTATCGCGCTTTTTTCGTATATACGAAAATACAAATCGTCTGGAATAGTGTAAAATCAAAACAAGCATACGGAGGCGAGAGAATGAATAACCAACAGGTGCAGTATTTTAACCCCCCATCCTACCCACGAATAATAAACATGTGGCTTAGAATAGGAATGATATTTGGAGGAGTAGCAGGTATGATCTATCTTGCAATTGAAAAGCTTATTGTGACTCTTTTTGCTGAAATGCTTATACCAGGTATAGGAGAGGCTATCATGTTAGGTTTTTTAATTCTCGCAGCCGCTTTTATTGGAGTAGGAGCATTTATAGGTCTACTCTTTGGAAATATTTATTATCTACTGGTACGGTTACGTTATCAGAGCAGAAGTAAAAACAATATATAAATTTTAATCTATGAATATCATAGGAGATACGACAGTGCAGGGAGTATTATTTTTTGCGTTATTCGCAGTTTTTGGTATGATCCTATACTTTGCTTTTCAATTTTTAGGAAAATCGGCACGACCAACAAGAACGATAGTAGATCAGATGCCAACTTACAAACCGCAGCAAATAAAAAAAGGTTTCATGCTGAACACAGGCATAGAGAAGCAATCAAGACGCGCTTTAATTCTACCAGAGGAGACTTTAACATCACATATTTTAATGCTTGCTCCAACAGGCAGAGGAAAAAGTACCTTAATACAAGGCTACCTTGATCAGATCATCAGGGAGAATTTACCAGTAGTTGTATTTGATGCTCAAAAAAGCGAGACAGAAAATATTATTGCGATCGCAAAAAAATATGGAAGGACAGTAAAGATTTTACCCGATGAAGGGTATAATCCGCTTAGAGGAGGAGCGACCCCGACAGAGAGAGCTATTAGTTTTGCAGAGGTATACGGTCAAGCGTCAGGACTTGGAGGAGGAGACAGCCAATACTTTGTACAGTTTTCACAGCTTTTTTTACAAACTATTATGCCCTTATGTGAACGTGCCAACGGTCAGATAATGATACTAGACGAGCTACTAGACCTCTTGACCAATGAACAGGCACGTAAGAAGCTACTTGCGAAAGCGGAACCCGTATGGGATGAAACGCTCGATTATCTAGCGCACTTTGAAGGATGGAAACAATCACAATTTGATAAAAGTCTAAGCGGTTTAATTCTTTTTCTTAGACGAATAGCCGACGCAGATATAAAAGACAAGTACAATGTCAGAAATGCGCCCACCATAGCGGAGCTAGTGGAAGCAGGAGAAATAATAATAGTCAGGGAAGGAGGCACAAAAAACAACGTGTATGCGAGAGCAAGAGGTTTATGCTTTATGATCGCCCTACAAAAATATATTGAAACAAGAAAAAATGAAACTTTTCTCCCTGTTATGCTGGATGAAAGTCACCAGTATTTTAATAATGCGTTTGGGGAGTTTATGGCAATGAGCAGAAAACGAAACGTTATGAACTTTCTAGCTTTTCAATCTCTCTCACAAACCGAAGACATGCAAAACACTATCATAAGTAACTGCAATACATGGTTTATACTTGGCGGCATTATTGCGGAAGATGCTAAAATTGTCGCAGATCAGATCGGCTACAGACTTTTTAACACATCCTCGACCAGTCATAGCGGAGACAGGAATAATGTATCTGAACAATTAAAGCATGATTATCTTTATCAGCCATACCAAATTATGCAGATAAGCGGAAACGAAGCCTTGATACTAACAGCCTTTGATCGCAAGAACGAGCCACCCCGATTTATCACACGACCCGAACCTATTAAAATTCCTACAGTCCCTTATAACCCACCTGTAGTTATACCAGATATAAGCGAGTTTCGTTAATTTATGAGACAAAAATTTACACCCAGCCCAAAAATGCTAGCGATTATGGAACACATAGGAAAATGCGGAGCCAGCAGCGAAGATTTTTTATTAAAGAAATTTAGCATCAGCCGTACAACGCTTAATACTCTTCAAGATAATAAATTTCTATTCAGGCAATCGCTGGACGTTCGACACCTCACAGCCCCCGAAGGAGTATGGACATTAAAGCAGAAGGCTAAGAGCTTACAGGTCAAAGGCTCATATATGACAGGAGAGCCAACGAGAAACGAAATACCGACCCTCTTGTATTTAGAGGAGTCATTAGAAGTTATCAGGACAAAATACAAAATAGTTGGCGAAGTATCGGAGCGAAAAATCAAAGGGCAGAAGGCAAGAGAGGCAAACATACCAGCCCCAGCCCATAATTTCACAGCAGGTATAACACCAGAGGGAGCAGAGGCACGACTAGCCATAATGCATGGAGAAGCACCCGACTATAGAATTGTTTACAAGCAGTCAGAAGACGCGCCTATACAGACGTTAAATATTGAAATTCACGGTTGCTACTATGGTGTACAGCTTCGAGATAAAATAGAAGCATTTATGAAAGAGCCGCATCCAACGCTATGGATTGTGCCACAATCAAGGCGAGTAGCAGCCCATGTACAAAAATTTGTTGATCTGTACGGAACTAGTAAAATAATGGTAAAACATATTGACGATTTAAAAGACTTACAACCATGACAGATTATCAAAGTGTACTGCACGTACTTTTTTTACAAGAGTATATGAAAGCCGAAGAAATAGCGCAGATGCTTTTTAGTGGGAGCTTAGTAAAGACTTATAAAAACCTTGCAGAATTGCAAAAACGCCATCTTATCACCTCTATAAGAGTACAGCCCGAACGAGGAGGCAGCAGCCCCAAAATATATAAAATAACTACAAAAGGGGTGAAGTCAATTTTACCCCAGCTCGAAAGTGAAGGGGTAAAATTTCCTCAACACATAAGTAAAAGATCAGGGAAACCAGAAACAGATTTAAGACGAGTAACCCCAAATTTTCCAAATACAAGCGACAGCATGAAGCGGAAATTGATAATAGAACAGCTTCAAAAAAATACGGAAATAGAAGGAGGAGCTTTTTTTTCAGGACAAGAAGCGATGGAGGCAGTAATACATTTTATCGCTCGACTAACAAACGTAACATATCGCCAAGCCAGCCGTATATTTCAATTTAATATGAAAGAGTTTCTAGTTATGCCACCCGAAGCAAAACAGCCAGCAGTAAAACCTATGATCTATTTTATTCCGACAGTCGCAGCAGGACAGCCGTATATAATAGATCGGCTTGGAAAGTATACACAAGCAGAAAGATATTTAGAATTTCGAGTGATCCCGATAACCGAGATGCAAATATATATGTACCCAAATGTCACAGAAATAAAAAATATGGCTACCATCATCAACGCAGAAAAATTACTTCCCACAAAGCCAGCAGCCCCAAAATAACTTTTTCAATTTGTAAAATATCTCCTTTTTAATTGTAGAATGCTAGATAAAATGCGCTAGCAACCTGCAAAATTCACAAAAATAAGCCTATAGTAAGCGATAGAGCCAAGAAACAGCCTCACACCGCACGGCACTCGCTATATCGACAGCCTACGGCTTTACGCTATGCGCTATGACGTTTTATCTATGAGTACATAGATAAAATTTTATCGGAGTACCGATAAAAAACGTTCGTGCCTCACTAGTCATAGCTACGCTCGTGCCGTGCAACCCCCCTTCTATTTCCGAATTGACGAAAGGATTATAAAAAAAATAATAATAACAGACATACAGTATATAATAATATAATAATAATAAGAAGAAGAAGAAGAAGATAAGGGGAAACCAAATAACACGCAATGAAACTCAATTGCTCCACTGTGCAGGAACGAAAAGCCAGAAAAGTTTGGTTTCCCCTAACACCCCTTCCACCCAGCTTCCACTAAACAAAGACCATCTTTTAATTTAAACCTACATATTGGTACACAACCCTTTATGCGACAAGTGTAATATGCAGTTTTGTTATGCCATAAAAAATTAACTGCAATCCTTTACACGCTTACAAGGAAATTGAAATCAGATCGAGGGAGGCTAGAAATACAAACTTTTATACGCTTACAAGAAATTGGGATCAGATCGAGCAGAAGCGCAAATACAAGTAAGCACAAAGAAGATACAAGGAGGAGGATATTTTTAAATTAAGTGCTGGACGGATAGACTAAGAAGGGGATTAATCCCCTCAAAATGCAAGGGTAAAATGGACGCTACGCGCCCTTGCATTTTTCACCCCTGCTACGCTAAAGCTTGAACAGGTTCAAAATATATATGATATTTTGGACGCTTTTAACTATGAAGATCATATATGCGAGGAGGTGATACAACAATGAGAATTTTAACATTTCTAAAGCTAATATTCGGAGAGTATAACATAGCAACTAGCGAACGCATGTACGAAGGTGAATATACGCGAGTAGTTGTGATGGAAGGTGATTATTATATCTACTATCAAACGTCAGAGCAGAAAAAAATAATGGACGCTCGACATCAGGAAGAACTTACAAGAGAGTAGAGAGTCAGGAACATTGCTAGGGGAGTTACCAGACTCTCCTAGTATTTTTTACGTACAGCCAGTATAGCAAGTCATAACGGAAAATACAAAAAAATTTTTTATGGCATAACAAAACTGCTAGGGCTTGTCGCATGAAACACACCACACCACCAGCCTACTATTTTTCTCAACTTATCACCTGCTACCCACCGACATATATTTATTATCATCATGGAGTAACAGTTAAGCCAGATCGACAAGCCAGTTAGTTTTTATTTTCTTTTATGTTTCTTGACTATAAGAACCGCGTACCAAGAGGAGTAAACGCAATAAATTTTATCTTTTTCACATCCAAACACAACTTAATTACCTAACCTTGCGTAATATATAAATAGGTGTTTCTAGCAGAAAGGAAAATCTTATCATGGCAAAGTGCATACACTGTAGTTGTGAAATTAAGGATACGGCAAAGTTTTGTTCTAAATGCGGCAGATCACAGACACCAGAAGAAAAGTTACAAATAAAATTAGTTGAAGTCATCGAGAAGCCACTACAACCGCTTGTAGCAGCGATACCAACGCCCACCAATGGACATATCGCAGTAGTAACGTTACCAGATATCCCATTCCAGACACAGACCACCGCAGCTACAAAACCAACACCCACACCCAAGAGCAGAAATAAAGAATACCAGTCAGCTATAAAAGACAAAAAATTAAATATTCCTAAAAAGGTGCTGGACGCATTAGGAATAATAGGAGATGCCCCAATAACTTTTATCGTAACCCCTGATAAAACCGTAACTATCAAAGTTGGAAAGACAGAGACAGCAGAATGAAAGCTAAACTTTTAAAAATCTTCACAGAAGAAAATATAGAAAAGTACGGAAAGTACCTATGGCTTACAGCTTGTTTAATCTTCTCTATTGCTACAGTATTAAGTATTGATTGGAAACATCACAACTTATACACCGCAGCTTTTTTAGGTCTAAGTATCGGAAGCTTTTTACTTTTTCTTTTTTTCCAATTCATAGCACCACGAATATACCCCCTAGAGAAAAAGAAGAAGTAAACACAAGGTTTAAAAGTGACAGCCGCCGCCAGAGCCACTAGTAAAAAAAGCTATTAACTAGGAGCAGAAATTTTTTATTATGTGCTGGACGAAAGAGAGGAAATAAAACACCTCTCTTTTTTGTCGCCTCTGCTTATATCGGCTTAACTTGCAGTCGGCATCATGCCAAAATCCGAACGCCAGGCGCAGCCCGAAACCGAGCATAACAAATATTATAACCGTATCGTAAACGCTCAATAAACGCCCCACCTAAAGCACATATCCCTCTTTTTTTCATTGTGATTACTTGTATTTTACGAAGGTTTAACCCATAGCCGAGCATACCGCAGGTTATAATGCTAATTTCTATACCGGCTAAGAGTTAAAGAGTTTTAAGATTAATAAATTTTACCTTTTTACTTCTTTACATTTAAAGAGTTTAACAATTACGCATCTAAAACTTTTTAACTTTTTACCATTAAAGAGTTAAACACCTACAACCTTAAAGAGTTATAACAACAATATATTTTACTTCTAAACCCTCTTGACTCTTTACCTTTTTAGAGGTAAGCTATATATGTTCTAAGAAATTTTTATCTTAGAATGAAAACCGTATCATGTATACATCACCAAAACTTTTTGTTTTACAGCCAAAGGAAGAAGGAGCTAAACCAATGAGAGTTATTAGCGTGCTTAATTTTAAAGGTGGAATTGGTAAAACCAGCCTTAGTATTAACCTTGCAGATGCAATCAGGGAACAGGGTAAAACTTGCTTAATCATTGACGCAGACCGCCAGAGCAACACAACAACTACGCTACTAGGAGCAAGACAAGAGACAGGACTACACGATTTTTACACCAACTCAAAATTAACTCTTGCAGAAGTCATTTATGAAGCGAGGGAAAAACTTTATGTAGTGCCATCAGATACCAATCTCGATCATGTTTCTACATTCCTTAGTAACCAGCCAAGAGCTTACTATAGAATGAGAGAAGGTATTAAAAGCCTAGAAGGGCAAGGAATAGATTATATATTCATAGACCACGCAGGAGCATTTTCTAAACTCATGGGAAGCTTACTAGAAAGCAGTTATGAAATGCTTATCCCATGTGTTTTAGAACCATTTTCAATTTTCGGACTAAAAGACCTTTTTGATAAATTAGATGCAGAGCTTGAAGGCTACTCAATAAAAGTAAGCGGCATCATTCCTTACAATACTGATTTTTCAAAAAGTCTAACCTCTGCATACCTAGAGAAAATTAAAGAAGACTACGGAGAGCATGTTATAAATCAGATCAGGACGGACACGGCGGTTATGTATTCACAAACACAAGGTAAGACCGTTTTAGAATACGAAAAGGCAAACAAAATCAGAAGCAGAGCAGCCCATGATTTTAGAGAGCTTGCACAAGTAATAATTAATCAAGAGGTATTAGTATAATGGCAGATACAGACCAGCCCCAAAAGTCAACAAAATTCAGTACAGACACGCCACCGATTAAACCGCTAACGGTAGGAGGTTTCAGGAAAGCAGCAACAACGGAAGATGTACCAGAGCCGAAACAACAGCCAGCCGAACCAGAACCGCCAAAGAATGAAAATATTAAAGAAGTAAAGAATAAAACTTCTAAAGAGTCAAAAGGGAGAACAACCGCCGAGCCAGAGGAGCAAAAAAAATTATCGGTTTACATGCCGCCAGAGACACACCTAAAATTTAAAATGTATGCAGTCTCACATCGAGACGATATGAACGCCATCATTAACCGACTTGTTGAAAAGCTTCTCCAAGACGAAGAGAAGAAGAAATTGTAAAACAGCCGCTTAGATCGTGAAGGGCAAAACGCAAAGTACCCTAGTTTATGGCTAGGGTACTTTCTTTAGTCGGAGTAATTTATTTAAATGCTATGACCTCCAAGTAGGGCAAAACTAAATCAGCCGCCCCCAGCTTGTAAGTAGGGCAAAGGAAACCATGAAAAACTATACATTTTATGCCACCGTTGATATAGACAGCCTAAGCCCTCAATTACCCGAAGGTATCGCAATATTGCTACCAGCTTCTAGTTGGTCACGGATCGGACTTAAAGCCCCAAAGATACCGAGCCAGATCACGCGCACCGCCGCCGATTGTGGAGGATATATAGCTTCAAAAATTTGGGGAGAGTATCGTTATACAGAAGAACAATATGTCAATTGGTTACTTAGTTTTACACCAGAATGGGCCGCCATGATGGATTATTGTTGTGAGGCAGATTTACCAGAAGCAGGAGCGAGTAAGACACGAATAAATCAGCAACGCACCACAGAAAAAGCTAACTATTTATGGCAGAACTACAAACAAGCCCCGTTTATATGGATACCTACAATACAAGGATGGACAGTAGCAGAGTATCAACAACACGCCTACGAATTAAAGCCGCTTATAGATGAAATGTCTATGTACTATGGTAAAAATTCAGCTTTTCGTGTTGGTATTGGTACATTATGCCAACGAGCCAGCATACACACCATACAAGAAATAATAGAGGCTATAAGCTTAATACTTCCAGACATGCCGCTACATTTATGGGGAGTAAAATTAAGAGCATTACACGCACTTAAAAATTATCAGCAGATCGTGAGCAGCGACAGCGCAGCCTATCACGGGAAATTTGGAAGTCGCGAAAATCGAGAACGATTAAAGGCAGCCGCCGCAGCCGCAGGTATGAGTCTCAGATCATATAGTTTAAAGGTATCTTTACCAGCCTATATTAAAAAGGCACAGGCAGCCGCCGCCGACTGGACAGCAATAGATACAGATACTAGCCCACTAGAACAACTCAGAGAGCAGTTAAAACGTGAAGGTTGGACGCTCAAAATACGGTCAAGGGGAAATACACAATATGCGTATGCACAACGTAAACACGAAGGAAGACCACAGGAAAGATATATAGGTAAATTATAGACGCTCGACACCGGCCCACGAGTAGGGCAAAACGCAAAGTATCCTAGTCATAAACTAGGGTACTTTCTTTTATATGGAGAAGGGTTAGGGGAATACAATAATATAGAGATGTTCAGATCGACCAAGCAAAGCGTTTTTAATATCCCTCTTGCTATTTATCCCTCTTGACAAACAGATTAAAATATACCATAGTTATAGAAACGCCCATAAGCGTTAAGGAGTACACACAAATGAACAACCAGAAGACACTACAGACCAACCAGCTTTTTAAAGATTATCGGCTTGAAGCAGGATTATCTTTTTCCGCATTAGGTAAACTTGCTAAGGTTAGCGCATCAACTGTCAAGAGTGCAGAAGACGGAAAAAAGATACAAGACGTTAAAGCGTATCGAATTGCAAGAGCATTATCACAAGCCCTAAAATTAGCCCCCCCCCTTTCTTATGAGAGTTTACATATTGAAACAATGTAAAGCGTTAGGATAGTTTACAAAAAGCTAACGGACTAGAGGTACTACAAATACTTTCTAGCCCATATACGTGAGGCACAAACCGCCACACGCCAGCGTAACTATTATATGTTATGCGCGTGAGGCTACCACCTGAGAGGTAGCGACAGATGCAAGAGCCACCAGCAGCGACGAGAGGCACTAGAAAAAAAACGGTACGAAAATCTGAACCTGTACAGAAACTTGAACCCATACAGGAAATTATACAAGATGCACCCCAGCCCGAAATCCTTCTACGCCGAGCATCAGAACAAGGCGAGATGGAGATTGAAGGGGAAATTAAGAGTATCCCACATATTACCGCGAGTTACAACGATGCTGTAACAATCGCTCTCAGACCATCTTCTTTAATCCCCCTAAGAAAGACCGCAGTCAACTATACCTTAGATCAGTACGACGAGCCGCAGCGCAGACCTACATCCACCAGAAGGTATCAAACAACCGACCCCAAAATGCAGAGGCAAGAACCGCGCTACCCGATCGTAAAAGCGATACAGCCACCAAACGCCAGAAAGCCAATCCGTTTTACACCAGCTACATTACTAGCGGCAGGAGCTACTTTTATTGTACTCCTAATAGTTCTCACAATGGTTATACCGCCAGCAGTCCAAAAGGCGATGGACGATAAAAACTATGGATACCCCCGAACATACCAGATTGATAAAAACGTTGGGCATGGAGGCACTAGCCACTTTATAGCAATCAATCTGAAAGGGAGCATTGCATTAATAGAACTCTATCCAGATCATAAAGTGAAAATTTATGACGTGGTACGGCTTGCAGGTAACAATGCAGATATGCCGCCAGCAACGATCACATTTACGCAGGATGAAAAGCCCAATATTGAAGTAACCGTAAATGGAACGGTTTACCTTTTCCTAAACAATGGGAAAGAATTTGCACCGAGCCATTAAAACAGGCGAGAGGATAGATAGAAAAAATCTATCCTC
>LDNN01000026.1_pt1 | contig 16327 bp, 21 predicted proteins | sample 350691 | NCBI WGS metagenome assembly LDNN01 (sample SAMN03646984, study PRJNA283341) | glacier metagenome | biome: Icesheet; feature: ENVO:00000133; material: cryoconite; isolation source: sample CY1 0.2 micron filtrate containing viruses sediment from cryoconite holes ...
TATAACGTACCATTTCCCATGATAATAGCTATGTTTCAAGAAGCTCACATGTAAAACAAAAGTAAAAAAATAGTGTAACCAAAGCGAAAAGAATCACACTTGTTAGTTTATTATAAGTCGTAAGTCACTCTTCGGTGATAAAGTGCACACTTTTTCGGGTACCTATTATCAGAAACACGGAGATACTCGGATTTTATCAGAACAACCACATGATTGCGATGTATTTAGACGATTCGGAGATACATTGTTTAGTGTCAAATATAAACATGAAGAGAGCTAACTCATGTTCACCATATGGAACCCCTATAAAAAGAAGATTCTGCGATGACTTAATTTACCAGACAAACGGTTCTCTTTCTCCAGTCTTTACCAAAAAAGAAGTGCGTGAAATTTATTACTCAAAAACTTATGACGTATGGTTTACCATACCTGCTGCTCCTCGTGTTTTCTGGTGGACGTGCACTAACGGTTTTTGGAAGAAAGTGTCTGACGTTCCAAAAAAGTTAAATATCACATTTACAAGATGTCATATGTTTACAGAGTACGTAGATATGAATAATGCTGAGTCTTACATTGTTTTTACAAATTTTCCTTCCATTTGTTTTGACGGTGCAGAATATATAACAGCTCATGAAGGATATTGTGGTAGACCTGGTTCATTGTCATTCGAGTTGTCAGATTACAAGTATTTAATGTACACTAATACTTGGTATTTAAATAAGAATACCAAGAAAGTCGCTGCTTTCAAAAACATAATGGATTCTAATGGTGGTGTCAAAAATGAGCTTAAAGGAAAGTTTTATTCTGACTTTGAAGCTGAAGTTGAAAAGTTTGCTTTAGTAAAGAATGCGTACAAGTTAGGTGATTTTAAGCTGATTTTGGTACAAATGCTAAATCTCCTTTATCAAACAATTTTGTATGATAGTCAAAAATCAAATTATGCAAAGTCAAAAATGGACGAGTATGTGTAATTTATTCCAAATTATTCCATTAATATATTTAGCTATCTAACTGGAGGGTTGTACTATGATTTTTTCTCATCAATTAAAGAAAAAGACTTTGAGAAAAATAAAAACGTAAGACAGCACGTTCTAAAAGCATTCGCAAAGAATAGAGGAAGATTTAATTGGTAAATTTATCCAATAAAGGAACTTCGGAATGTTGATCTATTTTTTTTTGATTTATAACAACAGTCATGTGTTTGACATTATCACATCATGACAACACTATCTCTCGTTGAGCAGTACAATTATGAAAAACTTGCATTTGAAAGTGATGCTGTATATGTTATACCTTTTTTATCAGAAAAGACTAATGTATGGTTCTGGGGTACTCCAGCAAAGACGTACTTGTTTGCGATTGGCAAAGGAGCAGAATTAAATAATGCTGATAAAAACTGGAAGCTTATTCAAATTAGAAAAGATATTGAAACTTATCGTAAAAGTGTAGCTTTGTATGGTGGTCCTCTAATTTTTAATCCTAATGCACAATAAATCATTAAAAATCACACGTGTATTCTATTTCTACTAGCCATGGAACGATCACCATCTCCTAAAGCCGAAACGAATAATAAGAAATATAACAAAATTATGGAACCTGTTTATCTTAGAATTCAAAACGTTGAAGAAGGTACTTTAAATGATATAATTCGTTCTACAAGAGAAGTGGCAGAAGTTCACAATAAAAATGTGAATTTTATTGCAACAGGGTTGATGAAAGTTGACGCTCTTACAAAAGACAGAATTAAATTATTAAAAACAGACAGCGAAAAGAAAGCAAAAAGGCGAGAAACAGCTAAAATATATAACGCAAAACCTGAGCAACGAGATAAAAGAAAAAGACAATCTGAAGATCCAGTAGTACGTCAAAAAAGAAGAGAGAATGCTCAAAGAGAAGGAGAAAGTGAAAAGAAAAAGAAATCAGCTAAAATTAGAAGAAGAGCTTTTCGTTTGATGGAGATGCATGAATTTCCTCTTGTTTATTCGTACCTCGAAGAGGCAAGAAAAGATGTTGAAAGTAAAGAAGCAGCTTTAAATGAAAGCTTGCAAGGCGACGAAACAGAGGATACAGTGGAAGAGCCAGAGTTAAAGAAACAAAAGACAGACTCACAATAAAAAGCGTGTAAATTACTAATAAAAAATTATATCTCCTTATTTTTGATTCATATGGACATCAAAGCAGCAGAAGCAGAGAAGAAAAGATTAATTAATGAAAAAATGGCTAAGGCTAGAGCTGCAAGAAAATCTCGTGAATCGGAAAAACCTATCACTAAAATTTCAATAGAAGAACCTATTACTCTTCCAAGCGACGATGAGATCGATTTAATGGATGAAAGTACAGACCTAGATAATTCAGAAGAGGATTTTCCAAAGATAAAGAAGCGAAAGAAATCTTCGTTAGATGTTGTAGCATATAAATCAGATAAACAAAAAAAAAAGAAACAGAAGATAACAGATGTTGTACCCTCTAAGTCAAGTTTCTATATTCCTAGTTTCTCTAATGATACTTACTCTAAATATACTATTGTGTTGTTGTTTTTGGGCCCGATTGCTGCTTTCGCTTCTTACGTTATCAATGTCGCAAACGCTACACATCCTTCTCTTATTATTAATAAGGAAAGGAGTAAAATCTTACCCGAGTTCAATTCAGAGAACAGTGTTCCTCCAGTTGTTGAGGTGGACAACCCTAGTACTTATCCTGTCAAAAAATATTTAAGTTTTATTCGTTAATTTACAATAAAAAAAAAAAGAATGAATTCTTCTTCTCCTGTTCAAAGCTCTTCTCAAGGAATGGATATTACAAACTATGTAATCATTTTTGTTACAATATCACATTACTTTACATCTTTAATTTTACACATATGGCCACAGTCTATTACATCAAAATGTTGTAAAGCAGAGTTCTCTGACAATCGTAACGTAACTATTCAAGATCCAGTCATAAAAACTTCTACATAATAAAAAAATATGTCAGGAGTTTAACTAATTTAAATTGTATTAATCTTTTTTTTTCATTGTTTCTTAAATGAATAGTGCAGACAACTCATCTTCAGATGAAGAATTAGGCAATGAAGAATCTTTGGAACTTCTTCCAATGCCTGAACAATCTCTCAAAAGAAAAAGTGGTGAGGAGAATGGAGACGATTTTAAAAGAAGGAGGTTGATGAAAGAATTAAAAATGATTCGTATAGCAAGACCAACACTTGATCTTGATTTAATATCAAAGTATGATGATGAACTTAACTCATTAACTACAGATGAATTAGACAATAAGGTTGAAAATGCTCGTATTGCAATTGGAGCTCACCAACCTTTTGCTGTTGGAGGTGCCTTATCATTTGCAATTGGTCAGCTGGTAGAAAGAGGTCTAGGTTGGGATGGATTTTGTAGTCAAATAACACACAGCTCAGAGTTTCTTGCAACGATTGAATGTGCTACTCCTATATCTTTATCAAATTATGGGTCGTATATTCAGACAATAGCGAGCTTTATTTCGGAGATCAATAAATATCAAAGTAAATGCATGGATATAGGAATGACTCCGCAATAGAATTATTAGAACATCCAGGGAGAGCACTGTTTGTTGGTAAATCGAAAGGAGGAAAAACAACATTAATGGTAAGTGTAATAAAAAACCACTTTGCTAAGCAAGTAAATCGTATAATTGCTGTTTGTCCAACGTTTGATTCACAAGTTACATTTGATCCTATTAGGAAATTAGTTAAAAGAAAAGATGTTATAACAACAGTTAATGAATTTACAATTAAAAGTTTATTAAAACGTCTTGAAGGAGAATTTACAAAAGCAAATCGTAATAATGAATCAACAGAAAAAGTTTTAATATTCATAGATGACTTAGCTGGTACAAGTTTTATTCATGGCAGACGCACAGGAGCCTTTTCCACACTTGCAGTTCAGACGAGACATTGGAATATCAGTTTATTTTTAATTACACAACATCCAAAAACAGTCGATCCAAATTTCAGAGAAAATGCGGAATATGTATTTATGTATCCTGATGACGGACTTGCCTCATTTGAGTGGCTAGAAAAATCATACACTTCACTTCTCATGGACAAAAAATGTATGAGGAGAGTTGCCATGGAAGCGTGGAATGGAGGCAATGAAGTTTCGGAGTGGGGAGTACATTTTTTGTTTGTTCTCACTGGAGTAAGGACACACACACGCTTCTTTATTGATTTTGATAAAGAAATTATTGTTCGATGACAACAATCAAAAATAAATCATCCTCTTTTATCATTACTTCACAACATGATTTTATTTATCGTTATAAGTTTCCAACTAACTTTAGAAGATGTTGTGGAGTTCGTGTTGATGCTTTATATATAAATAACATTGTGTCCTCTGGTTCAAGACTAAGTCTTTACTGTCCTCAGCTTATTGCAAATGGACCTGATCAATTACCAAGAATTGAAGATTTGTCAGTTCCAACGATATGGAACCAGGCGTATCCTTTACCAGCAAGGTCAAATCAAATACCATCTCACATTATATGGTTTGAAGAATTGCGTGATATATCATACTTGGATTTACAGTTAATTTCAGACGGTGTTTTAAGCACTGCGGAAGGTGCATTAAATGCTACATGGTTGTTTACTTTGTATTTTGATAATTGTTGTCCCGAGTGCGGACATTGCAAATCAATGTGTTCCTGCTGCAGTTCTGTAAAAAAAATTGACTACTTCCAATAAATTACGGAATAAAATAAAAAGGAGTTTTTTATTTCAAATGGCATCAACAGCCTCTATAGACATTCCATCAAGGGAACATACCGTTTGCAATTTTAAACCAATGTATACTACTTGCATTGCGTGTGGTGGATCAATAAAACCTTTAAAGAACAAAAAGAAAACTCTTTACTGTAAATCATGTTTTTTTAAAAACAAGAAATAAAAAATAATTTTATTCAATTGAACAATTAATTTTCGTTCCAAGACACTTACGGTTACATTTATACAACAACATTACAGTTCTTGATTTAAAAAAGAATATAGTACACTGACAATTTTTAGATTGATGTTTTGATTCATAGTACTTAGTAGGTGGTAATTGGTCAGGTCCATATATAATGTACATTGTCTCTTCAGGTCTAAACATACAATCACCCTTATCATTGACGTCTTGACAGTCAAGTTCCATTTATATAATGAAAAAAAAAGGAGTTTTAAATATAATGCAGTCAGACGCAGCAGGAGAGATAAGTTTAGAAGATTTAATAAGTTCCAGAGTTGAAGAGAAACTATTAAAATTGTCATCAAAGAGCAAGTGTTGTGACGAAAAAAGTTGCTATGTGTCACCTTTTTGCATTTTATGTAAAGAAAAAGTTGATTACGCGATATACTCTTTTAAAGAAAACTGCTTCCTATGTTTTAAATGTTGATTAAGTTTATTTAAAATGTAAAAAGTTCATCAAATAGTTTGTTTTTTTTCATCCATATAGTTTTTTCAGCTTTTGTTTTTTTTTAAAATGTTTTTCTGACTCATCTTCTTCTTCTTCTTCTTCTTCCGAATCTGAAGATTCATCTTTTCTTTTTCTCTTTTTATCAGATGCAGTAATTGTTTTACCAGCCCCGGTAATTTTCTGTAATGCAGTAGGGTTTATAACAATAAGAACAGCTACCACAGCAAGAGCTGGAAGTAATAAAGCACTCGATAAAGTTCCTAAAACGTCTTTTGCAGCTTCCACAACAATTTTAAACAACTTAACTGCTAGTTGTGCAACTTGAGCAGCAGTAGAAATTAACCATTCTACAAGTGTAACACCAAAAACAGAAGTCCACATATTAGTGAAAAAATAAATTATTTTCTCCCATCCCGAGGCTCCAGGAGTTGGATCCCATACTCCATAATCAGGAAAATAATTCCAAACTGTTTGTTCATATTTGTTACCTGAAGGATCTTCAAGTTTTAAATTATCGTCTACTGCTGTTAACGGAGCACCAATACTGCAAATTTTCAATTTTTTTCGATAAAGCCATAGGTTATCCCTCCAAAGGTTGTAATCTGATACTGCTGCAGCACATTTTCTTTTAAAAGTGTAATCATCCTCTGCTGGAGCTCTTCCTCTCCTTCCTGGGCATGGAGCTAAATAGTCTACATATGCTTCAAATTCATCCTGATCTTCATCTAAAATATCCCAAGGAGCTGGCCATCGTTTTCGAATGTAGGCGCTGTCAAAAGGTCCTTTTTTTCTCTCTAAATCTTCTAACTGCTGTTTGGTTTGACCGTTTTTATTCCACACCCACTCTTCTCTTTTTTTCTTAAAATTTTTACTTCTTTCCTTGACAATCTTGATATAATAGTAAAAAACAGTCATTAATTCATCTAAATTTTGTGAATTTAAATACGCAGTTTTTGGGTATCTTAATTCTTCAATCAATGCTTTGTAATCTATTTCCGATGTTTGAATTGGATTTACATTAATAGATTTGAAAAACTGTTCTACAAGTAAAAGTGATTTGATAGGAACGTATCCACTACCTGTTGAAAGAGTGTCAGCCAATAATATCATAAGGTTTGTAATATCCTCACTTGGAGGAGGATAAAATGTTGCAACTGTAGATCCATATGCTTCATAAGATATTTTAATTTTTACAGCAACATTTACTAAAAAAGTGGGTTGCATTTTTATTCCCCAGTTTTTCATTACACTGTTAAAAGTAGAACCTCTTGTTGACAAACATTTGTAAAATGATAAAGTTAAAACCGCACCCCAATGACCAGAAGTTTTCGCAGCCATATCATGAAATACTGGATATAAATCATTATATATTACAATATATTGTAATATTCGTCTTTGTGTCCTAAAAAAATAATCTATTAACTTATTGCCAATGGGAATACACTGATTCGGATTTTTAGTATATTCATCACAATACTGAGCAACAGAGTTATACACATCTTCAGTGACTAATTCACAATAAGGAGGTTTTAACATGTAGAGAGTGCATATTTCATAGTACGCGTCAACCAGTTCATTTACCCATTTGATAATTTTTACTTTACCTTGTGAACTCCACTCGAGTTGAGTAAACGGTTCATAATTTTTTTTTGAATACAAATCAGCAACAAGAGCATAATTGTAACTGAATCCCATCATAGTTGACACAACTGTTGCTAAAGGTTTGGTATTACCATTTTCTACCATGTAAATTGAAGGACTAATAAATTGTTGCAATTTTTCAGCTGTAAAGTCCTCACCAATAGCAATATAACCAATAGACTCAAGGTATTTGAACATATTTCCATAATCCTCCCACTTAAACCAAGGGAATGGTATATGAAAATTTCCGAACGATGCAGCGTTGAGAGCCTTAATATATATCATAATATTAGGAGGAGGTGGTTTTTTTGTGGTAATAAAAATAAATTTAGATCCATCATTTGCACCTCCTAATGCATCTGAATAAGGAGGATTTGCCATTCCCGTTCTTTGATAAGTTGCTTGTCGTGATAATCGCACACCTTTTCCATAACGGTTGCTACCTGGGCCATCCTCTTTGATATAAAGACTATTAAAATAAGGTTGACCATTCTTCATTAGCATGGCCCAGGTAACTGCAGCATCATCTTTTGGTGTTTCTTCCTCTTGTGTGAACATGATGAGTAATGAAAAAAAAATAAAAAAAAACTCCGTTTTTACTATTGATCTGAACAAACACCATGTCTTGCCAAAATAATATTGATGCTCTTTCTGTTGGCCACCCTGATAATATGTGCTGGGTTCAGCCGAAGCGATGCCCCAATGTTTGCAGAGAATTATTAATTCTTCGTCCTCAAAGTAATACATATGCAACAAACGGAGACAATTGTATACGATTTGTACTACCAAAACAAAATTCAGATTGGAGAAGAAGTTTTTTAAAATTTGATGTTACTATTACAAAAACGGGTGGAACTTACGCTCGTTTATCACAGCTAGCAGCAAGTATGATTGATCGTGTTCGATGGTTTAATGGTGATGTTGAGGAACAATATGAGTACTACAATCGTATTCAAAACATGATTATGAATTCTGAAGTAAATCATGATGTAATCCAGTCTATTGGATATGATTATATGGGATATGGTACTCAATCGGATAGAAATGCTTGGGGTGCATCTCCATCTTCTGAATATGTTATTCCAATTAACATTGGAATTTTTGGTTGCCCCGTGCTACCTCTTGGTATTATCGGAGGTCAATCTGATTTTAACGTGGAGCTTTGGTTAGCAAATCCTCTTAGTTTTGTTGAAACAGACGGATCGAACCCTGTTGTGACTGTAACTAATATTCGATGGGAATATGACCATCTTTGGAGTACTGATTTAAGTTATGAACGTTTGTTGGCGAGTGACGTTGCCAGCGGAAATATGACAATTGGGTATCCTGCTTGGTCTTGTTTTCAAACTCCAGTTCTTAATACACTTAACGATCTTCAAATTACATGGAGAGGAAATTCTTTAGACATGATCAAAACTATTCTTGTAGACCAATCTTCAGTGAATAATACCCTAATATCTGACAAATTCACAACCTGGAGAAAATTAAATGGAGGAGCTTCTGTATATTCTTATCAAACACAACTCAAAGACGGTTATTGGTCGCCTGTAGAGGCTGTTTCTTGTGCAGACAATGCAACAGAAGCATTCTTTATTTATTTAAAAAGTATCGGCAGGTGGGATGTAAACGCACAAGTTATGTTCTCTGCACCGATTGATTCTTATTCTTACAATTATGACTCTTTTCTTATGGTTAATGATTATACTTCGGTGCCTGCAACAAATACATACTCAGAACCTACAACTCAACCTTTTTACTTTAACAATTTATCAACACTGAAGCAGTCCCAGAATACTTTATTCAGACTTACATTGACTGCTGTTCCTCCACCTCAGTTGGTTGCTTATCATTTTGTAAAATACGGAAGTCTTTTGAGAATTTCTCCAAATGGAAGTCTAACTAGATCTACATAATAAAATAGATTAATTTTTTTTATCTCCGATATCGCATTATTTTTAACAGAATTTGAAACAAGTAACATCTTAATGCCAGAAGAAGAAAATCCTTTTTCACTCGCGTTTACAAGTGCTGGGTTACACTTGATGGCTGTGATACCAACTGTCTTTTCATATCAAGGGTTAGCATATGGTTCAGGTTTTGCGGCTATTTCTTATATTGACTTTATGATTAAGCCAAAATTAAAGGAAGCATTGCCAGAAGGAACTGGTGGTAGTGCAATTTATGCTATTTATAATGGAATAAAACAAGTTATAGAGTTTAGATACGGAATGGGACTTGGACCTTTACCAAAATCAGAGGAAGAAAAAAAGAAAGCTAGTTTTATGTACTATTAATAAAACTATATTTTCGGACATTTTTTGTTTTTTTTTATTTTAATCCGCGTTATGTCACGGCAGCAAATCTTTGCTCAAAAGGAGTACTCATTGAGTACAGAAGTTATTAATTTCTACGCAGGTAACATGACTCAATTTAAGTTAAATACACACCGTGTGTTGACAGATCTTGATATACTGACTGCTGGAAATGGAATTAGTATTTTGAATGGGGTTGTTAGCTGTACAGGAGAGGGAGGAGTTACAACCCTTGCTCCTATTGGTAGTGCACCAAACGAAAATGGTGGAACTATTGCAGGAATAACATACACACAGCAACCTGCTAGTGCTACATTTGGTGGTGTTGTAACAGCATTGGCGCAATCTTTTAAAGGAGATAAGACATTTGTGGATAATATTTTTGCTCAAAAGGATATAAATTTAAATGCAACAACCAACAGTGGAGCTGTAGGAGTTATAACAATTGGAGGAACACGATTGCACGATTTTAGTGATTATGTGAGTGTTAAAAATCTATTTATGGGATATGGAGCTGGAAATTTTATAAATACTGGGTCACTTAATACATGTTTTGGTACACAAGCTGGTGAGTCTTTGACATCAGGAGCGAGTAATGTTATTTTAAGCCATGGGACTAGTTCTCTCACAACTGGAACTAACAACACTTTAATAAATGGTCAGTTTGGTAATTTGACAACTGGACTTAATAACACTCTTGTTGGCTATCAAGCAGGTCAATCCTATACAAGCTCTGAAACAAATAACATTTGCATTAATAATCCTGGTACTGTTGGAGAAAATGGATCGATACGCATTGGAAATAATGGAGCGCAATCCTCTCTTTTTTTTCCAACATTTATTGCAACAACAATTAATGCTGCTGCTACTAATTTTAATGTTGTTGAAGTGAATCCTGCAAATGGTAAAATTGGGTCAAGAAAAATATTTACAGAACTTGTTTTTATTCCTATTCGTGGTCAAACTGTAACGACAAGTCCAGTTACATTAGGTCTAACAGGTCAGACAGCTCCAAATCCACTTGACTTAATCTTGAGTGTAAATAGTACAACAAATCTTATAAGCATTGGATCACCAGGGAGTTATGTTTTCAAGGTAGTTACACATTCAAACATTGGTGCTGTGTTTTATATGCAATTTGTTATTGACGGTGTTCAATCAGACGGAGGAACTATGGCAGTCTTACCTCTTGCAAATGTTCTTACCTCTGCAAGCTGGACATTTTACAGGAATATACCAAAAGGTTCACCAGCATCAACGATTGAATTTAGAATTACTGGAAACAGTTGCCCAGTTGCTGGGACAACACCTGTTGTTTCTGGTAATGGACCTCCTCCAGGAACTCCGCCTCCTTTTTTGGGTGGTATTATAGTACAATTTACTGGAGTTTAAATAAATTTTTTAAATACTCTTTTATTTTTTTATTTAAATTAATTGAGAAGCTGGTAAAAAAGTAATTTTAATATTGTTATTAATTAATTGATAGCTGGTGTTATTAGCAGTAGAGATGCCATTTAAAACTAAAGATAATAGTGTTTCTAAAGTAGTAACTTTTTTAAACATGAAAAAACAATCTGCTGTAGTTGCACTCCCAGTAATAGCAATATTTGAAGTTCCTGTATCAGTTCCACGAGTCCATTGAATTGACCCTCCTTGAAATGGTGCACTAATTCCAGGAACAGATGCTTGATTAAAACCACATGTTGCTTGAATGAGATATGTTCCAGGAATAGTCAATGATATATGAGTTGGGTCTTTTATCGTAACACCACTATATTTTGAAGGATTAACTACTGTTGAAAAAGTCAATGTTGATGATACTCCATTTGGAATATTAGTTAGTGCGGATGAACTAAACATTGTAAATTCTGAACAATCAATTTCTGATAACAATCTCTTTGAGTTAAGTGTAAATGAGCCCATATCAGTAGAATAGAAATTGATAACCTCTGTACTAAGAGAATACTCTTTTTGAGCAAAGATTTGCTGTCTTGACATGATATAAAAAATGAAAAAGAACGGAGTTTTTTTATTTTTTTATTTTTTATCAAGTCACGAAGAAGCTAGTTACAATGGCTGAAGCTATGAAAATGGAGATAGAAAATTTGCGTGTTCAGCAGAATAATATTGACGAACAAATATCTCAAATTACATCACAGTCAAACGCAAAGAGAAAAAGAGATGATACTGATACCTTTAAACTTGAAACAGGAACAAAAAAGAAAACTAAGAGTTATACTCGAACGAATCCTGAACTTGATAATGCTAGATCTGCTCTTTCACTTTTAGTTGGTCGTGCAAAATTACAAAAAAGAGAAGCTATTGAGGAAAATTATGCAAGAATTGTCTTATATGTGAAACAAAATGGTACTCAACCTCCTCACCCGCAAACAAGAAAATCGTGGTATGGTGCTTACGCAATGATCATGATGAAGAGGAGTGGTAAAAAAGGTGGAGGTGGAGGAGCAATTGTGAAAGCAAGAAATATTCGTATACGAAGTGGTATTGCGTCAGCTCTTCAAATTCCTGTAAACAAAGTATCACGAAAAACGATTCGCTCTTTTGGTGATAACCCTGAAAGTTTACGAAAATTATCAGCGTTTGCTAGAGCACAGCCTGGAAAAGGTCTACGAGCTTTTACAAAAAGAACACTTACAAGGTTTCAAGACTCTAACATGTAATTTATTCAAACCCAAGTGGTGTACTAATAAATTCACCTTCTTGTAAATTTCGTTTTCCTTTCTTCCACCAAACAACTCCTGCCAAGTTTCTTCGTAAATAATCCATTCCAATTCCAATATCTTCAATCATTGCTTCATTTAATTTACGGATCATTCCTCCAAATATGCACTGAATGTTTGCTTCTCCTTTACTGACTCTCATGAAATTCTTCCATGTAATACATGAATAGACTTTTTTCTTATCATTAAAAGTAGTAATATAATACCACTCTTTTAATTTTACTTTATCATACTTTTTCTTGGTAGAGGATCTTTTTTCTAGAAAATCGGAAATACCGAGTGCTTCTTTTTCTTCCTCTTTTGAAACACGGTATTTTTTACTGTGTAGATGAGGTTGAGAAACGTGTGGAATACCTTTACTTTTTAAAGTAAAATAAATCTTATAATCTTTTGAATCAATAAAAAGAATCATGTATGTTTTAGGAGCTATAACAATCATTCCTATTGGAATGTTAGCTCAGTCGCAACAGTGTGTAATTAGGGTGCTAAGAGGTAAGATCGGTTCTTCCTCGCTGTGTTAACAATCCTTTTTTTTTTCTTTTACCAATAATTTTACAATTTGGCATCTCATCCTTCATTTGTCCCAACTCCTTTCCAACAGTATCATTTTTAAACAAACTAATGACATGATTTAAAACAAATAAAGAATCAGTATCACCATAATTAGGAACATTTTCAGCATTACGATATCCATCAATCATTCTTGTAAACTTGGACATGTATGTTCTAGATTCTGAAAGAATCCATACAGATACTGGCAATGAGTGTGATGTATGGGTTGGATTTGTATTTTCTTTAACAAACAACCCCAACATTTCATCCTTGCTAGAGTTCCATACACTCTCTCCACATTGATAACGTGTCTCTGAAATTTCTTTAAGTCCAATAAGCAACTTTTCTTTTTTATAAATTACAATTTGAGCATGCTTTCCGCTGTTAGCATTCAAAACAATTTTTTGAGTTTGATTTATAGCATTATTTCCATAGTTTTCAGGATGCGCTTTCCTTTTTGCATATGCCTCTTCTACAAATTTTGAAAACATTTGCTCATAGTAAGGGAATGAGTAGTAGCAGTAAACTTTTGTAAGCGTGTAACCAACTCTAATTGCTTCAAGAATGTCAACTCCTGTGTACCACTTGCCAACTATATCAAATAGAACTTGCTCATTACGACCATCTTCATCACGCCGCATTAAATAAGGAATATATATATCTTTTGGACATGTCATGTCAACTTTAATAAGTTTTTTAATCCAATCCTCAACAGCACCTCCTTCTGATTCTTCGATTATACGATCAATGTAAATATCACATTTTGAGTCTGTTACCTCACGAAATAACGCTTTTCCTCCAGGTATTTTGCAATTAAACATAACTGATGGATACAATGAATTGGCGTCATAATACTTAAGATGTGAGTCAATAGAAGAATATAATACCTCTATTTCTTCTTGTGTACTGCTTACGACTTTATCAAAATCTTTTGAAAACCAGTATGGACGGGTCATTACGATTCTTCCTCCATAATAAGCTTCTCGGAACGGAGCTTCATCGTCTAATGGCATTTTGAGTAGTCTTCCAGGTTTTATGAACAAAGTACACGCTGCGTAAGATAATTGTGCAATGCTAACAAAGTCACACACATTTAAACTATAGTCAGAATAAATCGCTTCTGCAAAAGCTATGTAAATCATTGCTTGAGATATAACATCCTTTCTCAAATAATCCAATCTTTCTTCTTTAAACGTAATAACATCAGCCCATGTTTTGCACTTATTATGATCGAAATCGTCCTTCCAGTATTCCTTAGGAATATCAAAACCTTTGCAGTTCCAAAGAAGAGACCCTTGGAGAAATCTAGCAAGATCTTTGATTATAAGTATCGATTTGGTTGTATAGATTGCCAACACCATGATAGCATTGTTACGTATTAAAGTTTTTTCGTGACATATCTTAATACCATGGATCATAAATTCTTCCATTAAAAATTTCAACAGTATAAAATTGTCGAACCTGCTGCCGTTAAAAAACCATAATACACCTGATAAGGTCATCAAGTGTGCCATAAATAAATTAATTGTTTTATGGTTATCAGTGTCACAAAAATAATTATACTGCATGGTGCACATGTCAATAATACCAGCAGAATCACATATCATCTTCCCATCAAAGTCCATTATTGTTTCCAAATCTGCATGATAATTATAATTGATATAATTAGGTTCGGTCTCTCTCTTATACATTTTACACCTAGCATTAAACACTTCTGGTGACTCTTTAATTTTTTTTGGTATTTTGTTAACCTTATCACATAGAGTTGGGTGAACATCTCCATTCATATATGCTCTTCCACACTGACAGTGTCTACATTTTTCATAATGTTTTTTGATAAACTTACTTTTTTTTTTAAATGCAATCCATGTTGAACAAGTGTGGCACAAATACCTACAAATTACTTTCAACCTTCCCTGCAGATTTGTTCTAAGAAAAACCCAATTATTGTTGTTAGTAAGCAAATTTATCCTCTTTTTAAACAATTTTCCACATGTTGGATATTTTTTTTCTATTTTGAAGCAATTATAACCCTTACAAGCGTCAATAATATAAACTGTGCAGTTTACCTCAAAATAATAACAAAGCACATCAATGTCGGATCCTCCTTCTCGTATATACAAGATCTTATTATTATATTGGGTCCAATCAAATTCTTTTTGTATTTTCCAGTAATTAATACCTTTTTCAAAAACATCAAGAAATGGGTGTATTAAAGTATGATTAGCAACCACAAATTGTGACAAGCGTGTAAGTTTGCGAGGAAAACGAGTTATTTTATCTAATAATTTATTAGTAATTTTCAAAGACCACTGAAATATATTTAATTTCTTGGAAATGATTAAATGAAAAATCTCCCAACACGAGGCGAGGTACAATTGACTTTTTTACCAATCCAGGAGGTATTTCATAGTACTCCCAAATTGACTTATGTTGATTTTTACTCATAAATTTTCGAGTAGCATTCCTTATTTTAAGTCGAAATAGTTTATCTAATTCATCTCTTTCTTTTGAATACTCCCATTTTTTTGACCACGGAAAATTATCTCTTTCTTTGTATATACCTTTGATTTCATCTTCTGTTATTTTAAAGTTTAATTTTCTTTCAATTGTTGTATGAACTCCGGAACTATTTAGATCAGCTACATTCTCTTTTGTAAGCACATCCCGACGCAAATGCATCGTCATTGGAAGAGATATAGAAACACCTAATTTAGGTTAATTTATTATTATAATTTCTTTGTTTACAAAAAATAAAATTAAAAATATCGGTAATTTTGTCTATTTGATTTAAATAAAGTGTAGTTTTGGGCAAAAGCTTTTCCCTCTCTCTCAATTCTGCTATTTTCATTGCTTTCTTATTTTTTTCGTATTTCTTTCCAACAACTTTTCCTCGGTCTGCGTGAATGGTTATATAGTTATTTGTCCATTCTTTTGTTTCGTGTTGATAGTGCCATGAAACGTTATAGTATGGTTGATTTGTTGGGGTATTATCTATACCATCATAGTACTCAGGGTTTTGATGTATAATTGCTGGTTTCATCTTGAATTGAAAGAGAGGGTCACTTTTGCCTTAAGTATTAGTCCAGTAAGAAGCCTGGTTGGGCTCACCAGCTTCTCAACAGTGTAAACAGAAATATAATTATTGAAAATACATACTTGGTCCTTTATTTTTATGCTTATCAACATCTTCCTTATCTTTTTCTTTATATGGAATCAACATATTATGGTACACAGGATCTTCATCGAAGTCATATTCTGCAACATAAAAGTCAACCCTAGGATCTGCTCCTCCTCTGATTTGTTTGAGAATGTTACGTCTTTCTTCGCTTTTTTTTAAATTGTTCCATCTTTTCACGTTACGTCTGTTTGAAAACCAATCTACTGCAGCATCAGTTTGAATAAATTTTTTAAATCGTTCTTCTTCGTAGAGTCTATAAGCAAGAGAAAAAACTCTCAAAAAGTAATCTTCATCCACTACAGTTGCACCGAATTTAGACACCGCTGTTGAAATATAATTTCCTTTATCAGCTTTTTTTAGTTTGTTGTATGATTCAGCATTGTTGCTATTATTTGCAAATTCTTCAAGTTTAGTATATCTTTGATCATAGCTTAACTCTTCTGGCTCGTTATTATTATGAACCATTGGAAAATTGTCAT
>LDNN01000028.1_pt1 | contig 15551 bp, 22 predicted proteins | sample 350691 | NCBI WGS metagenome assembly LDNN01 (sample SAMN03646984, study PRJNA283341) | glacier metagenome | biome: Icesheet; feature: ENVO:00000133; material: cryoconite; isolation source: sample CY1 0.2 micron filtrate containing viruses sediment from cryoconite holes ...
CTGGAGAATTTGGCGCTTGGCTTCAAAACATGGAAAAATCGAATAATGGCGACCTTAAAGCTATATTCACAGAGCTTTACGATGTCCCTCCTTGCTATCGCTATAAAACAAAAAACCAAGGGGACCACATACTAGAAGATCCGTTCTTTTCAATATGCGGAGTTTCAACGTTGGCGTGGCTTAAAGAAAATCTAAAACCAAATGACGTTTCTAGTGGATTTTTCGCTAGATTCTTATTATTCACGCCACCACATAAAGATAATATTCCAGCAGCTCTTCCGACAGACAAACAACGAGTAAATCCAGAAGCAGAAAAGGCAGTTAGAGACATTCTAAACAACATGTCTGATCGTTATGAATATAAACTTTCTCAATCAGCAAAAATAGTTTTTGAATCTGCCCACTTATCTCTATATTCGATGACAAAAACTTATAGTGATAAGTGTCAGGAAATTTTAGATCCTTATTTAAAGCGATGGTCACCATACATTTTAAAGCTAGCGATGATTATGCAACTGTTTGAAGATCCTCATACAAATGAAATCAGCGACACTTCAATCAACGCTGCAATGTCTATATTACTACCAGCCATCAAGTCAACAGCTCTACTATTCGAAGGAGAACTAGGGGAATCAGATCAACAGAAAAAGACTCGATTAATCAATGAGTGGATTTGTAATCGAATCAAAAAAGATAAGCCTCCCACATGGGCCGCTTTAATTACGTCTGGGGTGTTAGAAGGAGGAGCAGGGATGTATGAATATCCAATGAAAACACTTGTTGAAGGCGGTCTTGTTAATGAAATTCAGAAGCCACATAAAAAGGACTGGTTATATGTACCTGTTAAGAAGCAAGTTGGATGAGTTGGAAAAGGTTGGAAAATATTTCCAACTCAATTATAGCCCTTACAATATATCTAAGATAATATTATTATATATATTATATATTAAATTGGTAAGTTGGGGGATGTTTGGCTTTGCTTTTTTAGAGAAAAAAAACATAAAAATGAAAAGTTGGAAAAAAGTTGGATCCACCACCCAACTTTCCAACTTTGCTATTTTTTTGGTTATAACTCTTTTATATTCAATTGTTTATTGGGTTGGGAAAATTTCCAACTTATTTCCAACCTTAAGAAAATTTCCAACTTTTTACCCAGATTTTAGAGTTTTGAAAGGAAACAGAATATGAGCATATCCTTACGAGATTATCAATTGGAAGCCGTACAATCTGTGATTGATGAAGCCAGGGCCCAGGGCTTTGAAGTGATGATGATCGATGAGGCATATATTAAAGAAATTAAAAGAAAAGGCGGTTAATAATATGGAAATCAATAATTACAAACAGATAGGCAAAGGCTGCCTGATGGGAAAGTTTGATATTTGTATCCAGGAATGGGGAGGCCTTACTATTCACGATTGCGTTCTCTTTCAGAAAGAGAACAAACGCTGGATAACTCTTCCATCTAAAGAGTTTTTATCTAAAGAAGGCCAAAAGAAACACTTTGGGCTAATCAAATTTAATCCTGAAGTTTTTAAAAAGTTGGAGAAGTCCGCACTTGAATTAATCGATAAAATCGTGGTGGCTGAACTGCCGAAAACCGAACAAAACAACTCTAATTCATCGCTTCCGTTTTAAAGGTAACGCGTGTGACGCAACTTTCACGCATGATAAGGGCAAAATCGAGGAAGAATTTTATGAATATTCTCAACAGTTTTACCGGTAAAAAAAGAAGAGCCGAGTGGGACGAGTTGGCAACAACACATATTGCGTAGTCACTCTTTTTTGGGTTTGCTTATTCGGCCGATCCAGTGAGTAATTTTAAAGATGATAACAAGAAAAATTAGGAGAAAGTGAATGGATATAATAGAAATAATTGAGTTTTATCCTATTGAGAAAAAAGGGGACTATTTAACGGGCACATTGAGAGTCAAGCTTGTAGATCTAGGAATCCATATCCTTGGAATCTATGTCACGAAGAAAAAAGAAAATTTTTATTTCAGCATGCCCGGGAGTAAGTCACTTAATCATGAAGGAGAGCTTATCAGATACCCCTTCATAGTATTCGAGGATCGAGAGGCGCAGAAAAAACTCATGGATGCCATTAGAGAGCGTGGTCGATTTTTCATAGAGCATCGTCTTTTAGATACCGAGAATCCGCTTATTTTCCCCCATAAACTGCAAAGACAAGCGAAACGGGTTGAGATTCCTAAAACGACAGATAATGCAACAGGGCCCAAGGAAACGGGCTCTATCACGAATGAGAAGCCTTTGCAATCAAAACAGAAAGTTTGGCAAGACTTGCCACCTAGAAAAACACCGACAAAAAACATTGCGTATCGAAAATAGGGAGATGTGAAAATGGATGAGAAAATAATAAACTTCTTCAATGCTCAGGCTGACGCCGTTCCTTTAGACAGAGAGAAGTTAATGCATATTCTCGAAGGATTCTTAAAGAATAATATCGAAGAGGTTTGGGATTGGATCGATTGTAGTGGGAAGCTTGTAAATGATATTGGCTTATGGAGAGACATCCTCTCTTGTATCTCTAATCGTCAAAGATGTGAGAGTTTAATCGATAAACTTGATGAAGAACAATCAATCATCTTTTCTAGGATTGTACTTAGTATTAAAGACGCTATCGAACTAGATGATTTCAGCAAAGTTTCTAATGCTTTATTTAATATGAAAATGCCGACAGAGACAACTATTAGCAAGTCAGCTTTACTAATCAATAACATCAAAAATATAAAAGAAGATCATCTATTGAGGAATGCAGCTTACCTTATCCAGATGGGAAATAATTTAAAATTACTCGGCTATATTTACTATGGCTTTCAGAAATCAAAATTGGATGATCAATGGCCAGAGAAACTCGGACAAAATTCAGAGGAAACATTGGATGAGCTCATAAGATATAATGAGTTGATGATGGACTCTAAGGGATAACACAGACATTAAATAATAAAATTGATATTATTAAAGCTTAAAAGAGGTAAAAAATGAGCGATAACAAATGGTTAGAACTTCTACGTGATTTAAAGAAAGCATCCGACGAATGTTGGGGGGCAAAGAGAGTCTTACATGACTTAGGAAATCAATACGCTCCACTATGCTTTCAAATTCTATTAGAAGGGAGGCAGATTCCAAAGCTCATCAATAACCGCATAGAGAAACGAAAGAATGCAACGGGCTTAGATCCAGTACATCCTGATTTTTGGGATGCTGATATGATCATTGCTCTCTATGAACACCTAGATGAAGAATATAGATCGATGGAGGTTCCTTCATGAATAAAGGGATCGAATATATTCGCACCACCAAAGATATCATCAGAGAAGAGATTAAGGGACGATATACCTCTTTAGAGCAAGGAGTCCCCGGCTTTATCCTGAAAGCAAGTAATATAAACTCACTCCATGGGCTCTCGGAAAAGGAGAGGGTCAAATGTCTGAGGATGTTGGATGAAGCAAAAGAAGAGAACCGTGTGCTTGCACTTGTTCAGGGATACCCGTGTCTCTTAAATGAATCAGATTTTGTAAGATGCAATCCACCTAAAATTTATCCAGTTTCAGCAGAAATTATTTAGAGAGGTTTTCAATGCCAGCGCCAAAAGGACACGAAGCTTATGAAGGTTGCGAGACAGGCGGACGTCCTAAAAAGTATACAAACGAATTTATTGAAAATGAAGCAATCGAATTTGAAAAATGGATGCAACAGCCTGGAAGCATTTACTTCAAGCGATTCGCTTTTTCGAGGGGCTATTCACAGCAGCGTTTAAGCGAATTTGCCGAAGTTAATGAAAAGTTTTCGGAAACCCTGGCTAGAGTACGTGAGTGGCAAGAAATTCGCCTCGCAGAGGGTGGCTTAACCAACGAATTCAATGCTAGCTTCTGTAAGTTCGTTATGGGTAACGCATGTGGATGGTCAGACAAAACCGAAACTAAGCTCAGTGGTGATGCAGTCAATCCTCTCGCTTTTATTTTGCAAAATATCGACGGAGACAGTAAGGAGCTTGTCAAAGATGAGACATAGAATTGAAGACTTGGGACGCATAACTGTCTTGATAAAAATTTTATTGGATCATCAACTATTTGAAGATCGCCCATGTAGGAGTAAAGATTATTCTGAGTGGTTTGAGCAGCAGAAAGAGGAGAAAAAAGATGAAATTCTTCACGCTTGGGTATATGGGATAGATGATTTGAAAGAAAAACTTTATGAGATGCTGGAAATAGCTGAAGGTAGAGATCCTTTAAACGAGACGATTGATGAACAAAAATGAAATTGACATAGCTGAAAAGAGACTTTCAGATCAACTGTGGAGGCTTAATAATTTATATCATATCATTGATAAGCAAGGACAAAAAGTCATTTTCAAAATGAATTGGGCTCAACAAGCTATCTACGAAGATTTTTGGTATCAAAATATTATTTTGAAGGCACGCCAATTAGGAGTCACGACTTTTTTGACGCTCGTGCTACTGGATGTCGCTTTATTTAATTCTCATACAGCCTGTGGAGTAATAGCCGACACAGAAGAATCCGCTAAATACATATTTCGTAAAATAAAATTTGCATATGACAATTTGCCCCAACAGCTCAAGGATATACGTGAGGCCAAAATCGACAGTGCTAAAGAGTTAACTTTTAGCAATAATTCGATAATTCGAGTCGGTACATCACTGAGAGGGTCTACATTCACACATTTACTTGTGAGTGAATTCGGTAAAGTAGCTGCTGAGGACATCAAGAGAGCAAACGAAATCCTAACTGGCAGTTTAAATACAGTGGCTTTATGTAGCTATATTTGGATCGAATCGACCGCACGAGGTCGCGGAGGTATCTTTTTCGACATGTGTGTTGAAGCGAAAAAAAAGCAAGACTCTGGTCAGCAATTGACGAAAATGGATTATCGATTTCATTTTCTTCCATGGCATAAAGAGCCGGGCTATAGGCTTGGATCAAATCCTCACATTTCGGAGGAGATGCACGAGTATTTTATTAGTCTTTCTTCCCAAGGAATCGAACTAGACCAAGAGCAAAAGAATTGGTATGCCGCAAAGCAGGCGAATCAGGGCGAGAATATGAGCCGAGAATTCCCTTCAACGGCTGAAGAGGCTTGGCAAGTGTCCAACGAAGGTCTTTATTACGGAAAACAGATGACACAGGCTCGTGTTGAAAAGAGAATTGGGAATATTAGCTGGGATGAAACTGCGGAAGTTCATTGTGCATGGGACATAGGATTTTTCGATTCAAATTCCATTTGGTTTTTTCAAATTGCGGGCAAGGAAATACACTTCATAGATTATCTAGAAGGCAGTGGGGAATCTCTAGCTCATTGGCTTGGGGTTGTACGATCAAAACCTTATACATACGGCAAACACCTTTGCCCTCACGATATCTTAAACCACGAATATTCTTCCGGCCTAAGTCGGCAATCCACGGCACGAAAGCTAGGGGTTAATTTATTAGCTGTTCCAAGGCTTTCTGTGCAATCAGGTATCGATGCTTTGCGTAATCTTTTGAGTCGATGCTGGTTTGACGAGAAGAAGTGTGCGCAGGGCATAAAATGTCTCGAAAATTACAAAAAGATGTGGGATGAGAAAAATGGGTGCTGGAATTCTGAACCAAGACACGACTGGTCAAGCCACGGTTCAGACGCCGCACGCGTGCTAGCAACAGGTTTAACTTTTATTACAGGCCACAGAACTCAAGCAGATATAGAACGCGCAAAGCTTGAAAGCACAAGAGATTCTAGCGGTTTGCTTCCAGGAAATTTCCTATATACCGGAGAAACTACACAAGATCATTCTAGGTATGAGCCTACAAGTAAACGTAGAAGCATATTCTAGAGAGTAAATTTCTAGCGTAATTTTATCGCTAAAAGCCTGTTTTTATGGTAATATAAAAATTTAAATAAGCAGGTGGTTTTATGGGACAAATGGACGTATTATCTCGTGGCGAAGTAAAACGAAAAAAAAGCGGAATGCAACATTTCGGCGAAGCTCTTGGTGCTGGGATGAATACCTTGCAGCAATATAATCAAATGAAGCAAGGACAACAGGATCAACAAAAAATGTCCGAAGCGTTAAAAGGAGAGGGAATAAACCCTAATTTATCTCCAGAAATGCAGAAATTATCCTTTCAAGCTAAGCAAGCACAAGAATTACAGAAACAGAAATATAGTTTTGAATCACAAGATCTTCAGAGAAAAGAAAATGCTCAATCTCAAAAACTTCAGAGAGAACAAGACGAAAAATTACAACCCCTTCAAGCCGGATTAGATACCATTAAAGATATGAGAGGAATAGGTAAAAAGGGTAATATTGGTATAGGTACGTCTGTAAGAGGAATATGGAATGAAGACACAAGAAGACAGGCAGGTGAATATGAAAGACTTGGAAAATCCCTTATTTCTTTAAGTAGCAATATTCCAATACGAAATAAAGCCGAATTTGAAACCTTGGCCCATGATCTTTATGATGCTTCGATATCAGATGCCAAAAGAGAGGGTATCTTAAATGCCATGGAAAAGATTATTAGAAGATCAATGGGAATGAATGAAGTTGAGACACAGAATAATCAACAAAGACCACCGTTATCATCATTTGGTAGGTAATTATGAATTCTAATTTTGATGTTGAGGGAGCTAAGAAAGCAGGTTATTCTGAACAGGAAATAAAGGATTATCTTAGCAAGCAACCTTATTATCAAAAACCGGAAAAAGGTGATTCTTGGTATTCACCGATAACAAAAAACTTCTCTAATTTTATAAATAACTTCTCAAATCCTGCAATGAAAAATCCTGAAGAGGAAATGAAAGAAGTAAAACCATCTATAAATGAGAAATTATTAAGTAAATCGCCTGGTTTTGATGTCGAAGGGGCCAAGAAAGCAGGATATTCGGATGATGAAATCAATGATTACTTAGAAGAAAACCAACCTAAAAGATCTAAAGCTGCACAAGCAGGCAGAATTGGATTACAATATGCTTTAGGAGCTGCTAGCGGAACAGCCCCAGGAATGGCTTATGATATTGGAGTAGCCCCTTTAGCTTCTAAAGAAGCTGCAAATGCTAGGTATAGAGAAGAGTTATCAAGTGATCTTGAATTGCTCATGGATAAGAAATCAATGGGCCAATGGGATGAAAAAGACCAGGAAATGTATGAGCATATCTCGAAGCAGCTCAAAGATACTTCAGAATCAGGAAAATACGCAAAGACAGCAGATATAAGCATTCGTGGATTAGCTGAAAAGGCAACAGGACTTGACTTACAACCTGAAGGTGTTTTAGAGCATGCTGCCAACTGGGCTGGTTTTATAAAAGATCCCAAAAAGATAATGGGACTTGGAAAAATAGGTTTAAAACCATTAGAACTTACTAAAGCTATATTTCCAACAGGAACAGAAGCTTTGCGCGGTTTAGGAGCAGGTGTAGCTTTAGAAAACGCACGAGAAGGCGAATATGGTCCTATTGGCACTATGGCAGCTGTAATAGCAGGGGATTTGTTAGGCGGAGGAACTGCTAAAGTTGTACAAACAGGGAAAAACTTAATTACACAGCCTAAGAAAACAATAGCAGAAGGGATAGCAAAATTTACTCCCAAGGAAAAAATACAACTTCAAAAAGACATAATAAAAGATTTTCGTGAATCTGGTCTACAGGCTGATGCAGGAACATTAACGGATAGTAATCTTATAAAATGGACTCAATCAAGGCTGGCTCAATCAGGATTAACAGGTAAGGCTCTAGATGAGTTTAAGGACCAATTGACTAGTCAAATTAAAGGTGAATATAAAACCTTAGCAGATTCATTGGGTGAAGCAAAATATGCTTCTACATATGAAGCAGGTCAAGCATTAAAAGAGGGTATAGTAAAAATTAGAGATGCCGATCTAGCTGCAACAAGAAAACTATATGAAAATGCCACAAAAAGTTTAAAAGAAAAATCGTATGTTGATTCTCATAGAATAACAAGCGCAATAGAAAGATTGGAAAGTCAACTTAAGCCAGGTCGATTGAAATCTTCTGAGCAGCAAATAGTTTTAGATACTTTGGAAAAAATTAAAACTGATGTATATGATTCAGCTGGAAATCCAATGTATGCAAATATAAAAGACCTGATGAATAATAAAATCGCCCTGAATGATATTATAAATTATGAAGTTCAAGGTGGCTCTAAGCAGTTATTAAAAGAAGTGGTAAAAGAAATAGATAGAACTATTATTTCGCATGGTAAAGATAATCCGTCTTTTGCAAAGAATTATATAAATGCAAATAAGAGATTTTCTGAGCATGCAAAGACATTTAGAAATAAACCCGCTCTTCAAATGATAAAGGCTGAAGATCCTGCACAGTTAATTAATAAAATGAATTCAGTTCATGGAATAAGATCTTTAGATAAAATATTATCAAAGACACCTGAAGGAAAAGAGATATTTAGAAATTTGAAGAGATCTCAACTTGAAAAAGTTATCGGTGATAAATTAGTAGACAGCACTACACAACAGGCTAAATTAGGAACTTTCTCCAAGTTATTAGAAAAAGGCAAAAATAGAGAAGTTATAAGAGAAATGTTAGGTGCTGAAACATTTAAAAGATTAGAGAGACTTCAAAAAAATGCAGGTAAAATAGCAGATGCGTCAGAAAAGTTCTATAATGCTTCAAAATCAGGCGTTGTAGCTGCTGATGCTGCTGTAATTGCCAAAGGATTAGGGGATATAGCTCATTTGTTATATGGGAATCCTTGGCCATTACTTAAAACCGGTGGTATTCTTCTAGCAACTAGACAACTGAGTGGATTATTAGCTAATCCAGAATTTCTTAAAATTTTAGAAGATGTGATATTAGCAACAGAAAAAGGAGGTCAAAATGAACTTATTCAATCTGCTGAACTCCTTAAACCATATTTATTACAATATAATCAAAGCTCTATCGAGAGTTGACCGTATCATAATATAATGCTAGAGCAAAAATTCTTAGATCTCATGAAGACGATGCGCCCTCACGTTGAAACCGCAATGGTCAAAGCGTCACTTGAGGCTAATGAAAAAAGGTTATTTTAAACAGTATTCCTCAAATTCACGAAGTTCTTTCCTTTTTCGCTCTATTTCTTGATTTGCCTTTATTTTTTCTAATTCAATTCTTTTTCTTTGATTCTTTTGTAGTATCTCCTTGTCTTCTTCTGAATAAAATCTTTTTAAATCATTCTTATTTTGGTACCATTTATTCCATAATATAACACCTATAAAAATAGCTAAGCCTGATCCCCAAGGTCCAAAAAATACACAACTTAAAAACACTATAAAAACACTATCAAATATCAAAAATTCAAACATAATCCTATCTCCTGATCAAAGTAATTTTTTAACAAAAAAAAGCGCCTATATTTAATAAGACCAAGAAAATAATGAACCCTGTCCATATAGCATCCGCAACGTCGTCTCTAGGCATCGATCCCATTTTACCCCTATTTTCTATTTTATATTCATAATCAATCAGCAATACTATATCGTATATGCCTTTACAGATCATCTACAGAAATTATTTATTCGAAGATATATATTGAATGATTAAGCGTGAGATAACGTCTCATCTCTTTTTATCACGCGTAAATCATAGCCTATTGTATGTAACAAAGATAAAATAGTTCTTAATTCAGGGTTCGACTTTTCAGAAAATAACTTATAAATTGTTGTTCGGCTTATTTTTGACTTTTCAGCAATTGATGTAATGCTTCCATGTACACGGATTACATCCTTCAATGATAATAGAAAAGTTGAGAAGTCTTCTTCTTCAAGAGCTTGAGAGAGAAACTCTGCTGCAAATTCTTCATCTTTTAGATAATTATCTAGAAACTCTGTAAACTTTCTGTATTTACTCATAATATTCTCCTTTTATGATCTTCGAGATAAGACTTACATTTTTTGATGTCTCGTTCTTGGGTACTCTTATCTCCTCCACCTAACAACAAAATTAATTTGTTTCCGACTCTTGAACAGTAGATTCTATATCCAGATCCAAGATTGATTCTAAGCTCGTAAAGTCCTTCGAAGGCTTTAAAATCACCAAAGTTGCCTTCTCTCAAACGCTGAATCCGCATGAGCAAAGTAATCTTAGTCTTTTTATCCTTGAAAGATTCGATCCATTCACTGAATGGCTCTTTCCCATTCTCAGTGGAATAAACTTCGATGTCGTAATTTTCTGTCATATATCCTTATTGTACGCTATAAAACACATTTTGTCAACTATAATGGACAGTTACTGTTGTTAATTAAGAAATCAGAGAAACTTTCTTGCTGGCATTGTCCGCACGTGAACTCTTATCGTAGGCATTTACCATCTCACTTGACGCATGACCAGTGACTTTCATGACATCCGAATCGGAGAAGTCTTTTCCTTTAAGATAAGTAACCGTTGAAGCACGCAAGACATGGGGGGTAACCTTAAATGGAATGTTTGCTCTCTCCCCTGCCTTAGCGAATGTATTGGCTAGTTGAGTTATCATGACTCCCCTTCCAGATCGACTAACAAAAACCATCCCTGAGCGATCCCCAATATATTTCAAGAGCTCATTAATAACGGACTTAGGATAAGTAATAATCGTCTCCTTATAGTATCCCTTTGTCTTTGATTGAACGAAAACGATCTCACACCTTTCTAAATTAATCTGATCAGTGGAAAGCGAGAGCACTTCATTGATACGCTTTGCGCCCTGCAAAACTATTTTTGCTATTAAACCGTCTCTAGGATTGATCTTATAAAGCTCGTTAAGAAATTCTGTCCATTGCTGGCGAGTCATAGCTTCTGTGGCAACAACTTCCCTAACCTTAAAGAAGGTCTTGCCGCTCCCCTCTCTACTTGGAATTGCTCTTAGGAAGTTTCCGTCTAGTTTCTCGCTTAGGTAACGAGTAAAAGAAATATAACATGCTGCCCTAGCTTGCTTAGTACATTCAGATAAAATCTTCCCTTGGTATTCTTGAATCTGTTTGATCCGGTTAATAATATCTCGGTGATTGATAAGCGATAATTTCTGTAGAGGCCAATTCCTATCAATAAATCCAAGGTCGCAGATCATCCGCATGGCAGATCGATAATTGATGGCTGTTTTTTCGCTCAATGTCTTGAACCAAACCTCTAAGGATTGACCGACCGTTATATCTTCCATCCTTTTCCAAATTACTTGATCGCGAAGTGAAATAGCCTGGTTGAAGCTCTTGATTTCTGTATTACTGTCATACAGTGTGACAGTATTAGGATTGTGGTGCGACACGGTCATTTTAACCTCGTTTTGTTTATAAGTTGCATTATAAACAATATGGTTTTTCATGCAAGAACTTTGTGTATTACAGTATTTCTGTCATACTACGTTACTGTAATACAATCACACTACACCATTCCATTGCACTACCACTACATCCACTCACCACAATATTACAGTATTACTGTATTACAAAATATCACTAGATCACAGCATATATAATGAAAGAGCTATCATATACCAGAGAAACACCACTGTATATCACTAAATATCACTGTTTTGCTTGACACCAAATTTTAATTATTGTTTCATGACGATTTAAATAATAGATCACACTAAGAGGCTCTATGGAAGATGTTATGGGTATAGAAGAAGCTTGCACCTATCTAAAACTAGCAAAGCCTACGCTTTATAAATTGGTACGAGCAGGAAGCGTTCCAGCTTTTAAACTTGGCTCTGTTTGGAGATTTAGAAAGGAATCGCTAGATGATTGGATGGCCCAAAGAATTAAAGAGGGTACAGCACAGAGAAGTTCAGTAAGAAAGAAACCATCTGCGAGACAGTAACACTACACCACTGTATTACAGTAATGAGGTAAATATGAAAGTCATAAGCAGTGTCGGAGCAAAAGGGGGAAGTGGGAAGTCATCTATAGCCCTCCTAACAGCATGGGAACTATCAAAAGGACACAAAGCAAAAGTCGCTATAATAGATGCAGATGTTCAAGGAACATGTGTGAGCGCTAAAACTCAAAATCCTGAAATACCTTTCGATGTGTACTCTGTAGCGGATAAATCACAGCTCTGGGCAAAAGGAAAAGAACTATCTGATAAGAAGTATGATTATCTTATTATTGATGGAAACCCTCGCTCGCTACAAGAAGATCCTGCTCTCATAGAGATGATAGCAAAGTTAAGTGATCTGAATCTAATCATATCCAGGCCATCACCAAGAGACCTTAAGGCTCAGATTAAGTATGTCGAGGCAGTTAAGAAATCATCCTCAGGGCATGTTAGGTTGCTATGGAACTTCTTTCAAAAGAACACCGGAGCACATCGAGAAGGCATGTTGGAAGGGGAGTCACTACTAGACCTGAAAAGCCTTAAAACAAAGATTGGACTACGAATCTGCTATCAAGACATAGGTTATGCAGAAGGCTACATTGGTACGCTTGGGAATAAAGAAGCGGCGACCGAAGCAAAAGAACTCGTAAAAGAAATTAAGGGGTTGCTCCATGGCAAAGGTAAATAGAAAACTAGGGCCTGTGGGGATTGCACAACGCCAAGTAGAAAAGAACACAGATAATAAATTTGAAGAGGCAAGGGAACTTGCGCAACCCAAAACAAAGTTAGCCCCACCAGGAAGGGTTAGCCCTCAGATTAGTTGCACTGTATCACCAGATGACAGGAAACTATTAGATGAGCTAACGATGTTTGCAATCAATAAGACACAACGACCCTTGAATACATCGACTATAATAAGAGCGTTAATCCGCTTAGGATATAGCAGGAAAGATGAACTTGAATTCTAGTATATCACATCACTGTGTTACAATGTTACTACACCACTGTATTACAGTATTACAGTAACACAATATTTCAGGGATTCGACGATGGGAAATCTTATTATTTTTGACGCTTTAATTGCCTGGAGGGACTGGGTTCAGAAGAAAGATATCCGAAGGGGAAGCAAAATTTTATACCTTTCACACATAGCAAAATTGATTGAACATGAGATCGTCGATATAGAACAACCACTTCCTGAATTTATAAAAAACGGCATCAACACAAAGACACAAATGATTAATCAAAAGTCTGATTGGTCATCAGCTACAAGGCGGGTAAGACGTACGCAATTGAGTTCATTCTATAAGTTCGCACAACAAAAAAAGATCAAACCAGCCAATATTGTTATCCCGTTTAAAGAGCTTAGAGACCTTCGTAAAGTCATAATTACGGAAATTCTTTCTATCAACGAAGACAAGGCTAAATCTCAATCATTGACAGTTGACGATATCTTACTTTTCTTTACAGAAATAAATAAAATTAACTCACGAGACGCTTTAGCAGCATGGATGATGTGGGAATGCAAGGTCACAATACATGACATCCTCAGTCTTTTAATCAAAGATATAGATTTAACTAACGGAAATATTAGATTTAAGGATGGGTTTCGCTTAGGGGCTATAAGGGATAATCTTAGACAATGTATTCAAATGCTTGTTAAGGGCAGAGAAGGTTTAGTGTTTTTAACCGATCAAGGAAAGAAAGTTCATCCCGTTCAAATGGTCAGAAATATGAAAATAGCCAGTAAACGCGCTCGGTTACCTATTATTATTAGTCCAAAAATTTTATACGCGCATGCAAAAGCTTATAGTGAAAAGATATTTCAAGATATGTCTGAAGAGGAACGTGAAACACTTTCAAAAAGTTATATCCTAAAACTTAAAGCAGCATGTGAAAAATCGAAAATTGTGTTTACAGGATAAAAGAAAAAGGTTTATTACTAATGTTTCAAAATAAACTTAAATAATAAGGAAACGTTGAAAAAGAATGAATTTTGAAAGGGCTGCTAAGACCGTCTGAAAACGATCTTAGCGGAAAATAACAACGGATAAGTACCCCGTTTGATTCCTTCAAAATATTCCATTCTATAATGCAAAGTCAATCAGATACAGTGAAGATATGTTTCTTTAACATCATATCACAGTGTTTCTACGAGACAGAGTGACAATCTCACTGTCACATTGTAATATAGTAATTCATTTTCGACGCTTCCCTCTGAAAACTGAGGGCTAAATGAAAGAAAACTTCGATGAGTTAATAGAAAAAATTGAAAACGATCTTCCTGATCTAATCACAAATGAACAGCTCCTAAGCCTTGGTCTTGGAAGTCACATCTTTCTTTTTCGTTTAAGACAAAGAAATATCATTCCGTTCATCAAAACATCTTACCGAATCTTTTACTTAAAAACAGATGTTATTGCATGGCTAAAGAAATCTTACAATACATCTACAGAGGATTGTTTAGAGGAGTGCGTAAGCAATGAAAAATAAGTCTATTTTCAGACTTTTAGATATAATAAAACAAAAAAGCCCCCCAGAGGCATCTGGAAGGCTCACAAAAATTTTACGGTAAACTTATCATGGCACAAACAGCAACAAGATTTCAACAACAATGCACAGCCCATCCCAATTTGTATTATCTTGTCCAGGTTGATGGCGACCCTGAATTTAGATTAAATGCTATCTCAGCCAGGAAAGGCGGTGCAAAAGCCGAATTCTTACCTGCTGGATGGGTATATCAGAATAAACATGAGGCGGAAGAAGTTGTTAATAGATGGACACAAGGGAAGCGAAAACTCCGTATTGTTCCTTGGTATGAACCCCGATTAGACATAATTTGGAATGGCAAAAAAAATGAAGTGTCGTTAGCCAAGAAATCAATCAAGCTTGAATTAGATAATTATCGATTTAATAAGAAAAAGGAATTGATCGAATCACAATGCCATGCCAGTGGACTTCACCCTAGTTGGTTAAATGCCAAAGTGATGCCAGACGATATGTCTGAAGAGGATAAAAAAGCTCATGCCTATTTTAAACCTCTCTGGGATAAAACATTTGAAGAACAGGAACACCTAGACCTGCAAGGGCAAGATATAGCTCGAGAAGAAGAAGATCTAAAAGAAGAACAAATAACAAGTCCTGCCTTAAATACAAACGTACAATCTGAACTTAAAAAACTAGCCATATCGTTATTAGAAAAGGAAGAACCTTGCGGTAATTTCACCACAAAATATTTACCTAAGATTCTTCGTGAATACATCGACTCAATATGCTGTCAATCAGACGCACACCCAATAATGATAACAACCTCTACATTAAGTAGTATCTCAGGAATTATAAAAAAAAGGTTGAAAATACCCAAGGGTGAATATTTTCAAACCCTCTATGCGAACCTATGGATGATAAGCCTCTATAAAAGTGGCGGCTTCAAAAGCACTGCGATGGAAAACGGAGCCCATATAGCAAGAGGAATATCAAAAGAAGTTATTAATAAAATAAAAACAATAGAGAAAGAATTAAGAGAAGGAAAGAATAAAAAAGAAGAATTAGAAAATAAGAAACTTGAAGAATCATTAAAAGACGTAATATTACCAAACAAGATTACATCAGAAGCTTTACTAGAACACCTTAGCCAAGGGCACGCAGGAGTTATTCTCACTGGAGAATTTGGCGCTTGGCTTCAAAACATGGAAAAATCGAATAATGGCGACCTTAAAGCTATATTCAC
>LDNN01000005.1_pt2 | contig 14656 bp, 22 predicted proteins | sample 350691 | NCBI WGS metagenome assembly LDNN01 (sample SAMN03646984, study PRJNA283341) | glacier metagenome | biome: Icesheet; feature: ENVO:00000133; material: cryoconite; isolation source: sample CY1 0.2 micron filtrate containing viruses sediment from cryoconite holes ...
TCGGGGCTCGCGCCTATCTGCACGAACACGTCGTAGGTTCCGGCGACGATCGGGCCGATGAAGAACCCGATGTCGCCGCCGCTCGCAACCATCTGGATCAGGTTGGCGAGCAGCGGCACGGACGGGCCGAACAACGGGCGGAGCACCCACACGACTTTCATGTTCGCGACGACAGTGTACGGCACCGGTGTTGTGCCGGCCGGTATGCCGACGAGCACTTGAACGGCAACGAACTGGTTGATCGTGTCGGGCAGGTACTGGTTGATCATCGGGCGATCCTTCCTGACCATCGAGTTTTCTGTTTGCCGTTTGACCAGCGGGTCGCGCTCATCGAACCGGACCAGCGCGGGCCGAGCAGCCGCGCTGTGGCGCTGATCAGCACGGGTGTGCCGGCGCGTGCGCCAGCCAGCACGCCGCCGCCAGTAAGGCCGATCGCGCCGCTTGTGCTCGCCGCTCCGGATGCGATTAGCGTGCCAGCGCCGGTGAACGGTGTTGTCGCAGCAAAACTCGGCAGGCCAGTTGCGGTGAGAATTCCTGAGCCGGCGAAGTTGACCGCTGCGTTGATTCCTGCACCACTGATGACGGTGAGTACACCAGCACCAGTAAACGCGGCCGTGCCTCCGTTGCCTTGCAGTCCGGTGGCGGTGAGGGCGCCTGCTCCGGTCAGGTTTATCGCCCCGGTGAACTGCGGGCTGCTGGTGACGGTAAAAACACCGATCCCGGTAAATTGGGGTGCGTTCGTGATTTGTGGTGTTCCGACGCCGGCAAGCAAGCCGGAGCCGGATAGTGCCGCGTTGCCGAGCGTTGTAGGCGTGCCGACGATCGATAGGTTGCCCGAGCCGGTGAAGGTTGAAGGTCCGCTGGTCGCGACCGTTGCGTTCGATGACAAACTACCGGCGCCGGTCAGAGCTGCGGTGCCGCCGATAATGTTGCCATTCACGGCGTTGAGAGCGCCGCTGCCGGTGAATGCGCTCGACCCCGTAAGGGACGAGGCGCCCGAGACCGCCAGGACGCCTGAGCCGCTGAGAGCGGCCGCAGCGCTTGTGGCAGGGGTTCCGGTCGCGGCAAGCGAGCCTGAGCCGGTGAATGTTGCCGTGCCGGTCACGCCGTTGCTGCCGGTGACGGTCAATGTTCCAGAGCCGTTTAGGTTGCCTGTCCCTGCGGCCGTTATCGCAGCAGCCGCCGCTAGGAGGCCGCTGCCGGTGAGGTTGACTGCTCCAGTCGCCGAAACACTGCTGGTTGCCGCGAGGATGCCGCTACCGGTAAAAGCGCTGGTTGTGCCGACGGTTGGCGTGCCGGAGGCGAGCAGCGTACCAGAGCCCGTAAATGCCGCCGCGCCGCTGACCGTAGTGCTGCCGCTGGCCGCAAGCACGCCGTTCCCGGTGAAGCTGCTTGACCCGGCCGCGCTGATTGTTGCAGATGCGGTTAGGGAGCCGTTGCCGGTGAACGCCGCAGTGCCGCCGATGATGGCGGTGTTGATGACAGTAAGGGTACCTGCGCCGCTCAGCGCAACCGATCCGGTGACGGTTGGTGTGCCTGCCGCTGTGAGGCTACCTGCTCCGGTGAGGGTAGCGGCGCCGGTAACAGATTGGGTACCGCCAGCGGTCAATGCTCCTGAGCCGGTCAGCGAGACCGTGCCAGGCATGGTTGGTGCGCCAGCGATCGCCAGCGTGCCGACCCCACTGAATGCGCTGCTCACGGCGACGGTCGGACTGCCGGACGCGGCGAGCGTGCCAGAGCCAGTCAGCGCTGCGTTGCCGGGCGTGGCGGGCGTGCCGACAATCGACAGGCTGCCTGCACCAGTAAACGCGGCCGTGCCGGTGACAGTTTGCGTACCAGAGCCAGTCAGCACACCAGAGCCCGCAAACGTCGCCGACCCGGTAACGGTAGACGCGCCGGTGATGGCCAGCTGACCTGAGCCGGTCAAAGCGGCTGTGCCGCTGGTCGCCGGTGCGCCGGTCACCGCCAGCGCGCCGGAACCGGTGAACGTTGGCGCTCCGACAAAGTTATTCCCGGCGGTCACGGCGAGAGTGCCCGTACCGCCAAGACCTATCGTCGCGGTGACTTTAGGTGTACCGGTGGCGCCGAGCGATCCTGTGCCGGTGAAAGCGACCGAGTTGCTGGTCGACGGGGTGCCGCTGCCTGTTAGAGTCCCAGCGCCGCTGAGGGTGCCGGAGCCCGCAGCAAGAGGAATTCCCGTTGCAGTTAGAGTCCCGCTGCCGGCCAGCGGTGCGGTCCCTGTGGCGGCAACAGTGGCAGTCGTGGTGAGCGTGCCAGTGCCAGCGAACGGGACCGTCGAGGCGATGGCTGGTAGGCCTGTGGCGGTCATTGTTCCCGCGCCAGAGAACGTGGCTGTTCCCGGCATCGTGGGGGAACCTGTCCCGGTGAGCGTCCCGGCCGCGGTGAACGAGGCGGCTCCCACGAACGACGGGGCTCCCGTTGCCGTCATCGTCCCGGCGCCGGTAAATGATGCTGTCCCGGTAAGGGCAAGGTTGCGTGTGGCGGTGAGCGTACCAGCGCCGGTGAATGCTGCGGGCTGAGCAAACGATGGCGCACCCGTAGCGGCGAGCGTCCCAGCGCCAGTGAACGTACCAGCACCCGCAACACGGGGAACTCCCGTTACAGCAAGAGTGCCTGCCCCGGCAAACGATGCTGTTCCTGCGAACGCACTCCCGGAAGCGACTTGGATCTCGACAAGAGCAAGCTGCCATTCGGTGAGCGCAGTCGAGTACCCGAACGTTGTCGAGCTTGCTACCGTGACGGCGGAACTTTTGATCGCCCCATACCAGTCACCATTTGTGGTGTCCGCGAACGATGACTGATTCGACGTGGATGCGAGCAGTGTCGGGGCTGTGGCGTTGGTCCAGTCCATCGCTGCACCGACGACAATGTTTCCGGCTGCACCCGGAGTCATCGCCAACTGTAATGCCGCCGCCGTGCTGTTGTTCAGGGACGCACCAGCAGTCACACCGGCCTGAGTCGAATTCGCGCCCGTCAACACCAGCACTTGAAGCAGGTAACCAGGGGAAGTAGCACCCGAACTTGTGACACTGACAGTCATGTTCGTTTGCGCGGTGGTCTGGTATTTGACCCAAACCTCGGCAGTTCCACCGAGACCCGGTGCGGTCAACGATGCTGTGTTCTGCCTCTTGCGCAGAGTCCAGGTGCCCGCGAGCGAATCAGTGACGGCTGCGGTGGTCACGCCCGATCCCGTACCGTCACCGACCACCAACGCCACCAGCAACGCATTCGCAGGGGGAGAAAATGCGGCCGTAGTTTGCGCGGTTGTCCACGCAGCAGAACTCGCAAGAACAGCAGGAGTGGAGGCATCAATTGCGATCGCCATGATGCCTTCTCCTTTTACGGCCCGGCGGTGATTTGCAGAGCAAGAATGTCGTTGATCGTGTTCAGCCCGACCTGCGACATTTGACCAGCGGTGTACGTTTTTGACGAACCAGCAACGACCGTCAGAACGTGCGTTGTCGTGTTCGGCGTGCCGTCGACACCGGTCCCGATATACAGGTGCCCGTACAAGCACGCTGCATCGCGGGCAATCGTTGCCGAGGTGAGCGCCTTCGTCGTGTTGTCAAACACCACGGAGACGCTAATCGTATTGCCCAGATAATCGCTCGCCGACCACACCCACGGCGAGACAACCGTGCCAGGGGTTCCCACGGTCTGCTACGTCTGCGTGTAGGTCATCGTGGCGGCGTAGGTGCCCTGCGAGGCGTACGACTGATTGGTGACGGCGACAGCGTCGCGCACGTCCGCAGTGGTGAGGACGGAGGAGACCACAACGCCGCCGAAGGTGACCGTTGTGCCCGAGGCGATGTTGAACGTCGCCAGTCCGGTGATCACGGATGCGGCCGCGGCACCCCAGGAGAGCGCCAGCCTTGCGAACGCTGGCGCGCCGCCGGTGCACTCGTTGGTGGCGGTGCCGGTCGTGCCGGGACCGGTGGAGGTGAACAGCGACCCGAACGGTGCTGCGGCACCGTACGCGGTCGCGACGGCGTTGCGTTGCGCGAGGATTGAGATGGCCATGAGTTAGTCCTGTTCCGGGGTTGTGGCGGCGAATGTTTGGCCGGCGAGCGGGTGGTCGAGGTTGACGGGGACGTGAGTCTGTCCGTGGTATCCGGCGGGCCCGGCGTCGGCGTCGTCGGACACGGTGACCAGCTGCCAGCGGGTGCGGGCGTCGGCGACGTATGCGTCGAGGAAGTCGGGGCGGACGTAGTCGGTGAACTCGTGCCGGTCGAAGGTGACATCTCCGCTGTCGGGGTCGATACCTCTTACGGTTACGTTCACGCCGGTGACGCGGCGCTTCGTGATTGTTTCATCAGCCATCAGGTTGTGCTCCTTTGAGATGTTATTTGGTGTGGTGCGAAGGGCGGGCGTTAGCCCATGAGGTTGTAGCCGACAGAGTAGGTGACCGGGTTGGCGTTGTTCGCGACGACCTGAATCTGGAAGAACCGCGGGACGTGATAGTTGGCGGCCTGATTAGCCACCACTGTAAGCCCTGTTGCGACCCGGTACACGTTGGTGCCGTTTGTTGTGACAGGAGCGCCGACGAGCAGCGGGTAGTACTTCCCGGAGGCGGGGTCGCGGCCGTTGATGTTGACGGTGACGGAACCGGTACCTACAACGGTGACGTCGAGGATGACAGTGAGCGCCGGGCCGTTCACGTTCAGTTGGTCGGCTGAGGTGATTGTGACTGTCTGTGTGGAGGATGGCATGATGGCGACGGCGATGTTCGCACGGGCGCGGTCGAAGCCGGTTCCATTCCACAACACCATGCTTTCGGCGACGACGTTCTGCGGCGGCATCGCGTCGGCGGTCGCCGCGCGCTCGATGTAGAACAGGTTCGTGATCGGGTCGTACAGTGCCTCCTCTTCGATACCGACACCGGTCGGCAGAAACCCGTTGAGCCCGGGACCGTTGACCGTGTAGGTGTCCCACTCCGCGACGGTCTGCCCGGCGTTGACGACAGGGAAGACCAGCGGCACGGTGGCGGACGAGCCGGAGATGAACCCCTGCCCGACGTACACCGTTTCCATAATGGCGCCGCCGCGGAGCCGGATCGACTCGCCAGGGGAGACAAGGTTCGTCGCGGCGGCGCTGGCGAACACCAGGTTTGTGTTGCCGACGACAGTCGTCGTGACGGTACCGGTCGCGAGACCTTTTGCCTGCACCGAGCGGGCCCGGTCGAAGTTCGCGCCGGTCTCGACGCCGGACAGCAGAATAGGCCCGCCACCGTTCCACTCGTACTCGGCCGCGACAGCTGTGCCCGCGCCGCTGGCGCCGTCGAGTTCACCGGCGGCGGAGCGTTCGATTTCGAGACCGCCGAGCCCACCGTTCAGGGCTTGGTTCCAGAAGTAAGCGGAGCCGGCCGGGACGCCGCCAGGCGCAGCACCGTCTTGCAGAGTTGTGTCGCGGGCTTGGTTGTACGAGTAGCCGACGAACGCTGTGCCGACAGCGTGCGCTTTCAGAGCGACCGCGTTGAACGTGGTGGCGGTGACGCTGGTGACGTACAGGGTTTCTTGGTTCGCGACAATGACGTCTTGGGTTTGCAGGACGGTGCCGACTTGCAGTGTGCGGGCGACACCGCGCGCCGGGAATGTGAATGTGCTCGGGGTGAAGAGGACCTGACTGAGCGGGTTGCCGGTCGACGCGATCGTGGCGGTGGTGAGGGTGCCGTTGAACTGGGAGGCCAGCTGTGCGGTGCCGGTCGCAACGCCGACGGAGGACACATTGTCGGGTCCGGTCTCGCGTTGCCGGTCGATGTTGCCGGAGGCGTTGAGCAACTGCGCGACACCACCAGTGTTCAGGCCGTACGAGTTCGCTGGCAGGGTTTGGTTGTCGGCGGAATGAAATGAGGCGATCGTCGCGAGGACGGTGGTGGTGCCGTCTTCGAGTCGCATGTACCCGGGGGCGGCCGGTGTGGTGGAGCCGCCGACGCCGCCACTGACGACGAGCGGGTTACCGGCGGTGCCGGCTGGCGCGCCGGTGTTGTCTTGCAGGACGACGACCTGCGGGTTGCCTCCATTGAGCGGGGTGTTTGCCATGCGGTTCATCTCCTGTGACTGGTCGGACTTGCTTCAACGGTCGCGGCGCGAGTCGTTGTGAGGTTGTGCAGGCGTCCCATAGGAGTTTGCACCATGGAACGCCCGACGCCTGATTTGGTAGCGTGAAACGATAAACCTCGTGTCCGCGATACGGTTTCGGGTGTAACCATCGCGAATTTTGGCACCGATTGCCCTGAAAATATCCGCCAGCCGATAGTTACCGATTCTCGCTCACCCGTACCGGTAGTATCGTAATTCGATATAGACTGGGGGTATGGCAAATCACTCGAACACCCAGACCGTTACTCCCGCGACCCGTTACCAGATGTGGCTTGGGACCAGCCAGAGCAACGCGAACATGCTTCTCGGCGATGCGGCATTCTCCACCGACGACCTGCACAACGCTCGCGCCGTCCTTGACGCGATGGCCAAGTACAACGTCTACCCCTTCGCCAGCGTCCTCGACAACGACACCAGCTCAGTCCTCAGCGGTCAGGACTTCTAACTCCTCCAACGCGGGAGCAATCCCGAGCTGACGGGCGAGTTCTTCAATCTCCGCTGTGATCTTGTCGGACACTTTGATTTCATGCTTCACCGGAGCCTCGTAACCGTTGAGGGCCGCGCGCCGGCCGGACAGTCTGATGAGCGTGTTGGCGGCCATAATCTTCGGGCGCACATCGAACTGGCCGGCAATCAGCCGCCCGTGCGATACCAGTGAATGCTTGGCACGCATGACCGACATCATCTCGGCCTGCACCATATCCAGCATGTCGTTGTCCATCGCCCGCAGATGCTCAGCCGCCAGGACCGGCGCCACCGCCAGCGCCCGTTTCACCCTCTGATACGCAGTCCCGACCGAGATGTCCTGCTGCGAAGCGATCTGCCGGTACGTCAGGCCCATCGCCTTCAACTGAGCCGCGTCCGCGTCGTTGATCGAGTCTTGAATCGTGTGCTGATTCTTGCCCCGAGCGTCGCGTTGAATCTTCCCGCGGTTCGTTTGGTCGGTCATGAGGTTGTCCTATCGGGAGGCGTTGTGCTCGTGGAGGAGCAGGAGTCGTTCTGGATGTCCGGGTTCGTTCCAGTCGCCGGTGTAGTTGTGGGTGGTGGTGAGGGTGTGTGCTTGTTGGACTCCGCGGATGGTCATGCAGCCGTGGTCGGCGGTGATGATGATGCCTGCTCCGTGGGGGTGGAGTTTGTTGTTGATGGCTGTGACGATTTGGTTGCCGAGTTGTTCTTGGACTTGCAGTCGTCGTGCGTATCCGTCTGCGAGGCGGGATAGTTTGCTGAGTCCGACTACTCGTCCTTGTGGGTTGGGTTTGTAGCCGATGGTGGCGGTCCCGGTGATGGGTAGCAGGTGGTGTGCGCAGGTGGAGTGAATTTCGATTCCGCTGACGATGACCAGTCCGGCGTCCCCGTTGATTGGGAAGGTGATGTCTAGGTGGCTGCTGGGATCGATGTCGTATCCGCCGAGTTGGTGTGCCCATGCTTTCGCGACTCGCACGGGGGTTCCGATGGTGTGTTCATCGATCGTGGCGCCTACGGCTTCGAGCAGGTCGGCGATCGCTGTCGCTGCTGCATTCACGTTGAACATCAGTGGCCTCGTTCTTCCCCCCACGAGAGAACGTGGAGTCGGTGGGATGCGTTGCAACCATGCTCGGCGGCAGCGTTGGTGAGCCAGCCCCACTTATCGGAGAGGGCTGCTGCGGTTACTCCCTCGGGCATGAGCCAGAGTTTCTTACGGTCAATGCCGGCATGGTCGGCGATGGCGAGGGCTTCGGGAATGTCCTCTGGTGTGGAGACAACGATCTTGAAGTCGACGGCCGCTTCGTGCACGTCCGACCAGCCTTCCCAGGGGGTCCGGTCTTGTTTGGGGCGCAGCATGTCCACGGTCATGAGTTTGGGGCTCACAACGAACTGGTTGATGTAGCGCAACGAGTCCTCGTTCGGCTCGATTGTGCCGTTCGTTTCAATGCTGATGAAGGCAAATCTTTCAGCTGCGCGGGTGAGGAATTCAAGCCACCCGGCGCGCTTTTGTTGCATGAGCGGTTCGCCGCCGGTGATGACGAGCATCGTTGAGTCGGGAATCCTGTCGTGCACCTCGTCTGGTTCGAGCATGGTGATCTGTTCACGCATGGAGTACTTCGCAGCATTCCAGGTGTACGCGGAGTCGCACCAGCTGCACGAGAGGTTGCATGCCCCGAACCGGATGAATGAGCAGGCGTGACCGGCTTGCGGTCCTTCACCTTGAATGGTGGGGCCGAACGCTTCGACGAATGCGAGGCTCACAGGATGACCTTCACTGTGGCCCATGTTTTGGGTGTTTCGGAGACGGCAACGCTGATGGAGATGATCCTGCTCAGCTCATCCGAGGAGAAGAGCCCGCGCACTTTGTCGACAAATAATGCCGCCATGTTCTCTGCGGTTGGGTTGCCGGGCATGATGTCGTTCAGGTGTCGGTGATCCAGTTCCCCGTCGAGGTAGGTTTTGAACACTCCGAGTCGTCGGTAGTCGATCACGAATCCGGGCGGGGTGACATCACCTTCAAGAATGACCCGGATGGTGTAATTGTGTCCGTGTAGGCGGGAACACGGGTGAGTTTCGGGGAGTCCGTCGAGCTGGTGGCTTGAGGAGAATTCGAAGTCTTTGGAGATGGTGGCGATGTTGGTCATGATGTCCTGTCGGGGGTGTAGGTTGCGCCGCTCTCGTTGTCTTCCGACACGTCGACGCGGGTGACGATAATTGCATGTTTGATGTCGAGCCAGGCTGCAAGATCGCGGGCGATCGCTTCACATGACATTGCACCGAACTCGCGAGGGTTCGGGCCGAACCATCGGCGGATCAATTCTTGCAGGTCATGGAATTCGGTGTCCCGTTCGTCGTGATGGACTTCTGTCCAGACGGTGAAGATGAACAGGTGTCGGTGCCGTTCGCGCAGGTAGGCGCGGCCGTCGTGCGCGCTGGGCCAGCGGTGGAACCCGGGGAGGGCCACCCGAGTCCAGACGGTCATGATCGGTTCAGGCATGGGGGGTCACATCTCTCTCATAATGCGTTGGTAATCGCGGACGTGTTCCTGCTCCGCAGCTACTTCATTCAATGCCACCCCATCGACCCGGTAGTAGCTTTTCCCGCTGTAAGAGAAGTCCGGCCCGAAGTGAGCGATCTTCTTGCCCATCGATTTTGAGCCCCACCCTTGCGGCCATCGGACTCCGGTGAGCCAAGTGGACGAGTCAGAGGATCCTTTGATCGGGAGCGCGAATGTCAACTCGGATGGAGTGACCCCGAGAAGGTGATGCCAAGTGCTCGGGTTCTGTCGCGACAGTTCGGACACCGCAGTCAGTATTCGTAGACGTAACGATGGGTTCGCTTTGACGAGATTGCCGACGCAAATCCGATCGTAGTTGGCGACGAGGTCGTGGTAATAATCGATGCCGTCGAGCAGTGGGTGCCAGACCGGGACCGGGATGATGCCGGACTCTTTTTCGATCCTGGCACGGGTTAGCGGCTTGTAGATTGGGCCACCTTGATCAACTTCGACCATCCCCCAAATGCGATTTTTATATCGTTGGGCGACGCTGTAGTACCGTTCGAGCAGTTCTTCGAATCCGTCGATTTCTTCCGGCGCGAGGGACAGGGCGATGTTGTGGCTGATGGAGTGTTCGCGGGCGTGACTCATTGCGAGGTTGAACACACCGGAGTCGATGAAGACTTTGAGCCCTTCGTCGATGAGTCGATCCAGGTGCTCGAAGTGCTTTTTCGATTCCAGCTCATTGACGGCGACGAGCAGATGTGAGTGCCGGTGAATGTTCTCGTCCGGCAAAGCGTTGACTGCTTCGTTATGTCGGGTGGGTGAGGTTGCCAAGAAGTATGCGTACTCCTCGTCGGGTTCGTATGTCCCGCCGGAGGTGCGCTTCATGCCGGCACCTCAGTAACGTTCTTCGATCCGAAGAGGGCGATGAACTTATCGATGAGATGGGCGGCCAGAACTGGCCGCGGCTGGACGAGGATGAACGGGGTTTCGCGGGCCGACATGCTGCCGAGCAAGTGAGGGTTCGGATATGGCGCGAAGATTTTCCCCGGTTTCAAGTACGGAGCAAACACCTGATGATCCCGGTTGAGGTCGACAACGAACAAGTCATGATGTCCGAGTTTCCAGTGCTGTCCGTGATGTGTTTCAGTCGTGGGTTCTAACCATCCGAGGTCCGACAGAATGAGCAGCGCGCTACGATCGGGGATCTGCTCGGCAGGGTCCTCATCGTCTTCATTCGAGTCATCATGTCCGTCGTCGGCCGCGCCGGGGTTGAGGCTATTTTCCAAGAGCGCGGCCATATCGAAAGTGTTGAATCCGGTGGAGGCGAATAGGGCCGCGTCGTCGGCTGCTTCGACTTGGCTGAGCAGCGCATGCAATAGGGCATCATCGTAGGTGCCGAGGTCGGAAGTCCGATTGTCGGCGAGAGTGAATGCGGCTGCGGTGGCATCATCGTCATCGACCCACACAACGGCAATGTCCTGCCATCCCAATTTGCGGGCGGCGAGCAGCTGATGATTGCCGGCAATCACTACACGGTCGGCACGTCGGGCGACGATCGGTTTGCGTTGCCCGAACTGCTCGTATGACTTGCGAACCGATTCGATGTCACCGTGCCGCGGGTTGTTCTCCAACACGTTGAGGGTGTCGATGTCGACGGCGAGGGGCAACAGGTCGGCGGTGATGGTGTTCATGGGAGTCCGTTCGGGGTTACTGTGCGGGGGAGTTGAGCAGCGCAGCGATCACGCTCACGGGCATGTCGTTGATGTCCATCGGGGGGAGTGCTGTGTCGACGTGCGGGAGGTGTGTGAGGCAAACCGTGCAGGCAACAATTTCGCGGCTGATCGGTGCGGCCAATGTGCCCATCGTTGTCTTTTCTGACACCCAGTCGTGCTCGCAATGCAGCACCGATCCGCAGCCGCCACAATGAATTGGCAGCACAGTGTCGGTGTGGAGGACGACTTGCCGGTTCTGCTGTGCACAGTCGTTGGTGCTACAGATCAGGGTTTTGTCGCTTGGCGCGCCGGCCGACTCGAACTCGTCAGGCATTCCGTGGGAGTAGCCGTTTTCGGGTTGAAAGTCGGAGGGCAGTGTGTCGGTCATAGTGCGAACCGCGGAAGGATGAAGCCGCCGAGAACAGCGAACGCGAGGCCAAGCGCCAGGGGGCTGAACCGGGCGAAAGCGACTCCGGGGAATGCGGCGATGATCAGCAGCACTAGGGCGATGATCAGGCAGATGAGTGACAGCATTGTTGGTTCCTTCCGTTGGGGGGGAGTTCACGCGCAAGCTCGCTCGACCGTGTGGTTGCCGTTGGTTCCGGCTGACGGTTGTTGGGCTCGTCGGCGGCTGCGCGTGAAGTTTTGAGGTGGGGACCCGGGATGCTCGACCCGACGAGTTCGGGCCCCCTGAGCGCCGAGGACTCCCGTTCCGGCGCTCGTTCCGGTCGGCTCGTCCCCCAACGTTGGACCGGAAACGCAAACGGCCACCCTGTAGGGATGGCCGAAAGTTTAGACACTGATGCCGTGTGAGGAGAATTTAACTCATCCACGACCGGTTATGCAATCTTTCGATCATCTGCGGCGTGTCGCGGAGGCGTGCGGTCGTTCTTGAGTCGTACGAAATCGGCAGGTCCTGACCATACTTCGCCGCAGTTCCTACAGGTAGCGATAATGGTTTTGAAGCTGATCGTTATTGCGCGCACCCGTTCGTCGTCGATGGTGAGCAGGTACTCGGCGGCGCAGCCAGGGCAGGCGCCCATGAACTCGGACACGGGTTGCGGGTCGAACATCAGGTCGATGAGGTCAGCCCATCCGGTGTACCGGATCATAGCGGCGGCCACCGGCGAGCCAGTTATTCGGCGAAGGCTGGTTGTGGTGGTGAATGTCGCGTGCCATAGATGTAGCGACTCGGCTGGACCGTACCGGAACGAGTTGATGAGCAGATCAGCGCCGGGCAGCAGGCTGCACCATGAGGACCGTATTTGCTTTTTCAGGTCTTCGATTTTCTGGAACGCGATCGCATTGAGGACCATGCCGCCAGCTGAGGAGGCCGTGCCGGAGGAGCCACCTTTGGTTGTCGCCGCGGTAATGAGCATGCCGATGAGCGGGCGGTGATGAATCACAGTTTCTTTGCGGCCGCCGCCGGCTGGCCGCTGCATGACTCGGGAGGTGTGAGGTTGAGTGAGTCGGTGAATTGCTGTGTCGAGTCGAGCAAGGTTTTCCGCTCTCGTCAGGTTCGCTAGATGTCTGATTTCATCGGCGGGCGAAACGGGTTGGGCATCTTCATTCACAGTGAACAACTTTCAGTACATCGGATAAAGATGGCCTAGCGTTGAGGAAGGCAGGGTAAAGATATTCGGGTTCTAAAAGCGTGCTGAACGGGCCATAATTCACTGTCGATTTCTCTCGTAAGTATTCGGCTCGCTGCCAGCTAAGGTCCGCGCGTATGTTTAAGAATTCGAAAGAGCCGTACTGTCCGCGAGCAATTCGGACCGCATACCAGCGCCCTTCGTGCTCGCGCATAACAATGGCGCTCTCGTCGGATGTCAGAAGAAATGCTGGCTCACTCATCTTGGGCAACTTTCGGTACATCGAATAAGGATGGCGGAGCGTCGTGAATTTTCTGTGCAGCCTGTTGAACGTCTCGGTAATTGAACGACGCGGTCATCCGATCAACGCGCTCCCGAGTGACGAGCGACACCGGCGTCGGGTCAGGCCAGCCAGCCGGAGGCAGTTGAGGTCCGGTAGCGATCGGTAACGGTAACGGTCGCGCTCGGCGCTCCGCTCTACGGCGCGTCATTATGTTTCTGGCTGCTCAGGATCGACACTGCGGTGATCCGATTCTGCTCACGTCGAGTTGCGATGCCTTGCTGAATTGTTTGCACTACGGCGACGAAGAACATGATTGCGAACAACAGCAGAGTTGCAGCGACAAGCACGACAACAATCCACCCCAGTCCGTAGACGAGCAGCAGCCACGGGTTCACAGTGCTTCTCCCGACAGGAGCAGGTTGCCGACGGTGGGCAACGGTTCGGCTTCAATCTGGTCGGCCATCGCATTACGGGTGTCGTGCGGGAGCGAGTTGATTCCGTCGGTGAGGGCGCGGATTAGGTCGTCGGCGACGGTCGCGCTGAAAAGTTCGCCGGCGGCATGAGCGGTGTCATCGCCGACCGCGAACATCAACACCGGGTTGCCGTCGCCTTTCTTCCGTTTCGCTACCCACAGTTTCGTGTCGCCGAGTTGGAACGCGGCTCCGTTCGGGAATGGTGATGCCATGGTTTTACCTTTCGTTGATGACGTTGGGAAGGTTCAGGGGACGCAGGCGAAACAGACTCGACAGCGGAGCGGTTGTTCCGCAGGCGGGGCATGTCATCATGTTGTTCATCAGAGCGCGCATCGCTGCCGCGTAACCGACACACACTACGGCGCTGAATGTGCCGTGTTGTAGCTGATCAATCGCCCAGGTTGCTTCCGTGTACCGGCGTAAGCATCCGTTCGTTTCAGCGTTGTGGCCGGGTTGCTCGCACGGCACAGTTCGGGCGACGTCTTTGAACAGGCGGGGGAAGTCAACCTCAGTCTCCGACACGGGTCACCTCCCCGGCAAGGAGCCGCCATGACTCCCAATGCGAAGTTGTGCCGACAGGTTCACCGTTGTGTGCATACGACCAGCCAAGAGGTTCCGACCAGATCAACACATGTTCGATGCCGTTGATGGTTGCTCCGATCATCGTGCCTGTGGTGGGCATGAGGTCCATCGTGAGGTTGTCGGTTGTTTGCATAATCTGGAAGCAGGCCTCGGCAGCCGGAATCAGCAATGCGTCGCGTTGGTTACGCCAAGTCCCGTTCTTGTCAATATGATCAGCAATTCCGAACACGGTCAACGCTCGGTAGATTGACTTGATCACGTCTCCCGGCCTCACCGTGCCGAGGTCGTCGGCGGTCAGCCACACGTCGCTCTCGTTCTCAGTCATGGTAGATACCTGCCCGGCGGCGCGTCATCGCAGCGCCCATCTCAAACAGGCCGAGGTCGGCGTGGGCACCCTGCCCGGCCATCGACTCGACCAGAATGCCGCCGTTGTGCGGATTCTCCGACGATGAGATTGACATGCTAATTGCCCACCCAACGAGCAGCCCACCCGGGGAAACGAGATGGCATATTTCCTGTGCCAGCTGGTGCAGCTCCTCCCGTAGCTCTTCCGCTTGATCGTTGTTCGTTGTTGAATCGGTCATCGATTTGTCTTTCGTTCATACCCTGATTTTGCTTTGACCACACGGTTAGCGCGGAGCCCCTGCTTACGCATTTCCGCCTGCACCCGATTGTTCGGCACGTTCAGCACTGCCGCGATCCATGGGATCGTCGCACCCTCGCTGTGCATCCGGGTCACCTCCCGCTGGAAGAACGTGGTCGGCTCCTCCCACGACATCGCGAACAGTGCACCCTCGACCATCTCGCCGACGGACATGCCGCGCGCCTCCGCCAATTTGAACACCGCAGCGAACGTCCGCTCGCGCAGCTGCACCTCGACTGTGATCATGCTTCCAACTCCGCGATTTTCATTAGGTGTTCGACTGA
>LDNN01000030.1_pt2 | contig 13892 bp, 17 predicted proteins | sample 350691 | NCBI WGS metagenome assembly LDNN01 (sample SAMN03646984, study PRJNA283341) | glacier metagenome | biome: Icesheet; feature: ENVO:00000133; material: cryoconite; isolation source: sample CY1 0.2 micron filtrate containing viruses sediment from cryoconite holes ...
AAATCCCTACGGCGGGTTAAAAGTGAACCTCGGTCGGTGCTTAAGTGGCCAATTTTTTTAAAATCTGACGCTTGCACATTACAAGTAAAACCATTGCATCGACCCACCCTCCCCCGAAAACGAAACTCGCGGCAGTAACTTTCGGCTTAGCTGACTTGCCGATCGCTTCTCGGACTTTTCGCCGCAACAGGTGTTCAAGTCCTTTTTGCAACAAATGGCTTTCGCACTTACGTCTCATCCCTCGGGTGCCTACCTGCGGGCGCATCACTTGCCCGTTCTTTTAACTGCAGGTTTGTTAATGGGCATTTTGCCTTTCCGGACATCAATCGTTTCCATCTTTAGGAACCACTTTTGGAACGATCTGCTTAAGGGATTTATGAACCGCCGTCTTACTAACTCCAAGCCGTCTGGAAATCTGACCGAGGGAAAGCCCCTTTTCACGAAGAAGGCGAATGTCCGTTGCATTCACTGTCGGTGGACGACCTAAGCGCACGCCGCGCCTCTGGGCATTTCTTATTCCTGCGATTACGCGCTCGCGGATAATCTCTGATTCAAATTCAGCAAACGACGCAAGAAGGTGAGTCATTAGACGACCCGCCGCGGTTGTTTGGTCAATTTGGTCTTTAACGGCGATGAACCTTACGCCCAGGTCGTTCAGTTCTTGAAGGGTTGAAACCAAATGGTTAAGCGACCTAAAGAATCTGTCTAACTTAAGACAGACCACAACATCGAGTCGCCGCGCCCGCGCATCGCCAAGCAATCGGTTCAACGCAGGTCGGTTGTTAGTCGTTCCAGAAAGCTTATCTTCGTAAACCTCAAAGTTGTTCCACCCACGCGCTTTCAGAAACGATTCGATTTCAAATCGCTGCGGATCGGTGTTTTGCCCCAAGGTCGAAACACGTAAGTACACGCCAACACGCTTTTCCATTCTAGGATCATAACGCGAGGCGCTATTATTGTAAAGCAAGTTATTGTCTGACAATAAAATTCAAAGCATCGTATTGAAATGAGAAAAACTGAAAAGAGAACCCCATCCGACTATCCCCAATTTGCCTTTCGAATTTCTGCGGACGAGAAAAAGGCCGTAATGAAAAAAGTTGAATCAGTATTGGAAGCAAGGCTTCAACTAATCGGTGAGGACGATTTCGTACCCCGGAAAAACGACATTATCGTTGAGGCCTTGCTTATCGGTTTGGAGACGTTAGAGCAACGACGGACGCGCAAGCAGCGTGCACCGTAGTCAACAGCAAGGTCAATTATCACAAGCTCACTTAGGTTCATTAGCTAACGAATTCAGCTGTTTGAAAGATACGCCTTGGTATTTTATTGTGGGTCAACATTGTTGACTGTGCCCACTCAGCCCGGAGCACTCCTCGGGTCGGCCATCCCCGAAGCGAACCTTCACAACTGATTCTTATTCCGCCGACGCGTTAGCTGTAAACATGAAAGAGGTTCACATTGCCGTATAACGATGTTCTACGACGTATAACAGATTGACCGCGCTCGGTGCAGTGTTAGAACCCGGCCAAGGCGGGGTGAGTTGTGGCAAAAATCAGGGCGATCAGATTTTCTGATCAAGACAGTCGTCAAATCGAAGAATTTCTCCGTCGCAATGACTACTTCGATTTTTCGACGTTGGCGCGTATGGCAATCCTCGGTTTTATACAGAATCCGAAAATAAATATTCAATCTGTGGCCCGCTCGACTTCTCGGTCAAAAAAGGAGAAGACGCATGGAACACTTTAATCTGCCCTCGTCAGCTACCGAGTCAAACGTTCTAATTTTTCCCGTTATTGCATCAGAGCCACAAGAGTCTCCAACTCCGGCCTACGACACACTCATGGCCGCCGCAGAAAAGCTTGATCGAGTTTCTAAGTATCGGTCTTCTTTTGATTACTCCATGTATCGGAATTTAGAACTACGCTTTAAGGATAAAAAGGTTCACGGCGGTATCGTTATGAAAACGGTATTCCGGTTAGGGAATTCTCATTCGACGTGTCAGCAATGTTTGTACTCATTCGAGATAGATACCTACGGACGCGGTTGCATACATGACTGCGCTTACTGCTACGCAAAAGCCGAACTTACCGTCCATGGCATGTGGAACAATCCGATGCCAATGCCTGCAGACATCAATGAAGTTAGAAAAGCGTTTTACGTCGCATTCGAGACGGACAGAACCAATAAATGGGCTGAGATTTTAAGACGTCGCATCCCACTTAGAATCGGTTCGATGAGCGACTCATTCATGTGGTCTGATCAAAAGTACAAGGTCACTCAAGAGCTACTTCGGATACTAAAGTATTATGACTACCCGTACATTGTATTCACGCGCTCCGACTTAGTCGCAACCGACGATTACATTGATCTTATGAACCCACGCCTGTGCTCTGTACAGTTCAGCATGTCTTCGATAAACGAGGAATTGATTCGAAAAATGGAACCGGGCGCTCCCTCTGCAAAGCGCCGACTTCTGGCATTGAAAAAACTTGCAGAAGCTGGGTTTTGGACGACCGTTCGTATAAATCCGTTATTTCCGATTTACCCAGACGGATATTTCACCGATCCCGATTTTGATCATTCGGGCAAAATACCAAAGTTTGACTACTCTTCTTTCGAAATGGTTGATGCTCTAGCGCTGCACAAAGTTCCTTCGGTATTAACCGGTTTTGGACGCTTCAGTCGGCTCTCATTAAATGCGATTGAACGAACCACAGGGTTTAATCTTCGTCAGATGTACAAACGTGACGGAGACCAAAAATCTTGGCGCGACTTTCATTTCTCAGACCGAGAAATTCGTTATTACTACGAACAAATCAAGAACAGAGCAAAATCACACGATATGCAGTTCTCGACTTGCTACATCGGCAATGGTGAAAAGCACTTCTGGGGCGATCAAGATTTGTGGTCAAACAAAAAGGATTGCTGCAACGCTAAGGGTAAAGTCGAAGCGTTCGTAACCGATGCACGAGAAATTCCTTTTCAGGATCGACTTAAGTACACGAACCACAAGAGTACGGTTAGTACTTCAGAGAAGCTTCACTCTGCGCTTGGTGAAGTCGATGCGCGCGGGACGGGAATGCGAGACGCCGAACTTTGAAGTCGCTACCTGGCATAAACATCCAGTTTCCTATTTCAACCGTCATAATAGGCGGTGATAAGTCGGTGGAAACTCGCACCTACCCACTACCGATGCCTTATGTTGGGAAACCCATGGTGCTAGTTGAGACCCCAGGCAAGATGGGTAAGTTTCCTGCTCGGGCTGTTGGAATAATAACGTTTGGGCCGTCATTTAAGTACAAGGATGCGAACGAGTTCGCAGCTGATTTTGAACGTCATTGCGTAGGGCCTGACTCGAAATGGTCGTGGCAGCCTGGAGGAAAATGGGGGTGGCCCATTACTGCCTTGAAGGTTTTTGCCACTCCGATTGCGCTCAGCCAGAAGCGAGGCATCGTATTTACGAAAAGCCTGCTTCTGCCCGCAAAGTTAAAGTTTAAGTAAGCCTCAGGCTGCCTTGCGAACCGCGGCCTTCCAAAGGCCCTCGCACAACGAGTCTAAATCATCCCGAAGCTTCTTAATCTCCGTGAGCGACGTAGGCCGCCCTTCAAGTGCCTGTCTGATTTCTTTAACAGGAACTTTTTTTGCCTTTAATAAAGCTGCAGTTTCCATAGAAAGGTTGTCATACAAGCTGCTTAATTCTCGCTGCGCTTTACGATCATTTACAAGTGCAGCAGGAATCATCAATTCCTTGAGCTGTGGAGGCCCGATTCGGAGCGCCCCACCGTTCATTTTCAATGAATCGAACTTCTCTTTGTAGTGCGCTGTCGCAACCGCTGAATTCAAATAGGCCGCTAAACATTTCATTGGAATTTTAGAAGACAAGATCATCGTCGTTGATTTGCCCGGCGCGATGCTTCCACTGTCATACGTTGCCTTCAACACCGTTGTCATGTTTGCCAAGATGATTTTCTCAGATCGGTATTGCTTGCGCCGCTTTTCACTGACCACCTTATGCCCAAGATCAAGATACGGTCCGTTGTACGCGGCTTTGATATACTGCGTGGATTCGTATCCCCATGTTGTGCCAAAGCTTAAGACGTTTCCACTTACAATGAACTTTAGACGTTCCTTCCCATTGTCCTCGGAGACCGCCTTCTTAAATTCGTAGGCTTCAGAGACGGTAGCTGCGCCAAGCATTTCGCAAACTTCTTCAAGACGAGTGCCGCTTGCTGACGATACCGCGGAAGAGCTACCCACTAGCTCACGAAGAAACGCATCAGCATCTTTCGTCGGCTTCCGATTGACGAACTTTTTATTCGCTTCGAATTGCTTTTCGTGGGAGCGCACTTTAACGGATTTAACCGGTTCGGAACCGACAATGATAATGACCGGATAAACTGACGCTTCCTTAAAGACGGGTACTGTAGATAGATCGTCGATTTGGTGGACATGTGTGACCGGCGAATTACAGAGAAACTTTCGCATGCCTGCGGCGCCTTTTGCACTCAACAGCTTGTTAGGAAGAATGAAGCCGATCCGACACTTCGGCGAGTGCGCTTTTGCCGCCTCAAAAAAGAGAGACGAAATATCAAAGGCTCCCTCTGCCGATACAAAACGTTTTTTAACCTGTTCCTTGTAAGCGTCATTCGCGGACAGGATTACCGCGTTTACGTAGGGCGGGTTTCCGACTACTGCATCGAACTCTTCGCTGAACGGCCAGGGCATCAGACTGTCGCCGCGTTTCAATTGATCTTCGAGAGGTTCAAGCTGCATTCCTGATTGAGCAGATGACATCCACAATGAGAATTTTGCGAGTTCAACAGCCAAGGGGTTGATGTCAACTCCATAGGCACATGAGTGAAGGACCGCCCAACGCACATTACTTGCGGGAATAGAAATGGACTCATCACCCTTATTCATCCGCTCAAGAATTTTATCTTCAAGGAATCTGACGACACCCAAAAGGAAGTGCCCTGACCCCATTGATGGATCAATAATTTTAAGCTCGAGCAATTGCTTTGCCGACTTGCCATCGGTCAGGGGACCAACTGTCTCTTTTACGATATAATCCACGATATGGTCAGGGGTGTAGTAGGAGCCGGTAGCTTTTCGCTCACCGCTTGAGTTTACGAGCTGCAGTTCGTCTTTGTTTTTTTGCAATTTAAATTCGAGAAGCCCCTCGAAGACTGATCCGAGGTGATCGGGCGAAAGCCTGTGATAGTCGATGAACGACCAGGTCTTTTGTTTCTTGTCATAGTGAAACGCTAAGTGCATTAGAACATCGTTTTGAATGTCGTCACTTATTCCGTTTGCCGTGTAGAAAGACTTTTTGCCTGATTCAAAAACTTCGTTTCCGAAGCCGTGAATACCAATGTTTTTGTCTCCGTCGGAAAGCAACTCAAAAAGATCAGTGACGTGGTGATATGACCGCTGAATCGATGACGACCATTTCTTATTTGTTTCTACGTCTTCTTTTAGGCGAAGGCACAGTGCCCGAAGAGAATGCTGAAAATAATCACTTTGACGACCGACGCTTAGCAAACCTTTCGCTTCGCAGTTGAGGATAAACATCAACCTGAATAAGTAGTAGAGACTGTGCTCGTAGACTACACGCAGTTCTTCATCCGTTGATTTGGGAGCACGCTTCGCGAAGCCGTTCGCAATTCTTTCTACGACATCGAATGCGCGTGTTTTAAGTTCGCGTTCGACGTCGAACGCATATTGCTCGCCCTCACTGAAAACAAGGTCGATGAAACACTGGCCCGCAGAGTTGAGCGGAGTGAAAGCATCTTTGCGAAAAAAATTGAAGAAAAATCTGAAACGCGCATCTTCACGCTTGTTCCCGGCTAAAAATTTTTCGACGTTTACTTCGAAATACGTTCTGTAGCGGGATTTTGATTTTAACGAATATAGTCGCCAGTACTTCCCATTCGTTAAGATGCCCCAGTCTTTATTCGTGTACGACATGTACTGAACAATTTGAAAACTAGGATTAGTATTGTCTTGAGCAGTGCCATCCAAATCAATCTTCATTGCCTTAGCATCTGCCACTAGCTGAGCATTATCGAATAGCCCCAGATCAGACGCACCCATTGCCCGTGTTTTCGCTCGAGCGTCGGTAAACAAAGCATAATCAGGAATCTGCCGCTTGCCGTGACGAGTAACGTCGGGCTGTACAATGTACTCCCAGCCCAACCGTTGAAGAATCGGTTTTATCCATTCTTCTTCTAATTGAGACTCTTTCATCTCCTCGAACAACTGATGCTTATCGTCCCAGGTGCTGAGCATCCACTCGTAAAGCGCGCTAAATTCTCCAAGCCCCTCTGTGTCCCAAGATTTTAAGATAGAAGCATCTTTGGAGCGGTCAAGTTGCTGGAGAATATAATTGTCTGAGAACAAGCCGACGTTCTTAAAGTAAAGTGGCACCTGCCCGACGCCCGTCTCAACTTTTGATTCACCGTCTTCGAATGCAAGATTTTTAGTAGCGCGTTGAAATGTGTTAGCCATCTTAATCCCTCAAACTTGAAAAGAAAGTTGAAGGTTTTTTTCGAATTCGCGTTCTAGTTTTGGCTTAGCTTTAGCAAGTGGGACAACGACCGCACTGGCAGCAGACGTCCCCGTATTCTTTTGACTGATTGAAAACTGAACAACTGCGCCCGGCTTAATATACGTTGCCTTGCGGCCGGTGATTACCGAGATGTCGAAATAAAACTCGTTGCCAAGTGCATCGACGATTATCCCGTTTTGATCTTTTTTATCCCACCAAAGAACTTTGCCTACTAACTGCATCTCGGACCTCGTTCTGTTCTATTCTCATCGTGAGATAAACAAAACTTCCTGAGTCCAAATCAGCACTTGCCTCGACATTCAGCCCTTTTAACGAGTTTCTCGACGTGACTTAAAACCTGTCGCCGCGGAAGTTCACTTTCTAAGTCTAGGGTGTTTTCGGAAAACCAGGACGTTAGAAAGCCAGTGAATCAATGCTTCTTTGAAAGCCTGAATTGGAAAGACAACAAAGCCTAGATTTCTATCCAATGACCTTTGTCATGACTGTAGTTTTTGATACGAGCGTAGTTTTGAGAAACTACAAATCGACTGCAAATCTGGTTATCTCGGGTGATTTTCCGTGATGTCGAAAAGAAGACCTCAATCGATCGCCGCTAGCTAAACCATTGAATTGTTTTGTTATCTATCTGTCGCCGAGAATTCGGCCTTCTGACTCGTAAATTGGCGGAGAGGGTTTTTCAGGGAAAAACGTAAGTAATTCCGCTACTGATTTCTCCGCCAACTACACTGAACTACATCGTACGCAAATTAAGAACATTAGCCCTCTGGATACCGTGGGAATGAAGGTCTAAGCAGTCAGTCGCTCCGACAATATCAACCCCCGCCTTACGCGCATATATCATCATCGTCTCTAGGTCCTTCCATCCCCCCATTTTCATAACCTTAATTGGCTCGACACCTTTGCTGAGCAGCAAAGTTGCCCACGATGCGCGAAGATCATGAAAGCGAACTTGAGGAAGTTCATTCGACTGACAAAAGAGTCGAAGGTCTCGCGCTTGCTGGCCGCGATCCCAACGGTCAATTCTCGGCAACACAAACGCAACTCCCTCAGACTGCGCTTTCAGTTCTTTGAGCAGGGGCACTAGAGGAGCAGCAACCTCAATAATGCGATCATCCCCGGACTTAGTGGACTTGAAGCCGTCCATCGCATTCCAAGACATGTTTACGGTAATCTTCCGCGCCTCAACATCCACGTTGTTCCACTGAAGCGCATAAAGCTCCCCATTCCTCATTCCTGTATAGAGAGCTACGGCATAGTGCGGATACCACTCCCAGCCAAGCTCCTGCGACCGAAGTAAAAGCTTCTTGATCTGCTTCTCGTTCAGCACTCCTTTGATTTTGTCGCCCAACTTAAATTTTATTGTCGGGGTTGGATTTCGAAGGATGTACCCGGACTCAACTGCAAAAGTGAAAACCGCTCGAACGCACTTATAGAAGTACTTTTGGTGTGACGCTAGTTTGTGGCCCAACCGTTCACGCAATAAATCTCTTATGGCTTGTGTGGTGATCGCATCGATGCTCTTTACTGACCACTCATCCATCGTATGAGCATTCAGACATGCTTGATAACTATAGATTGTGTGCTCTGTGAGTCCTCGGTCTCGGCAGGACTTGATGAACTCCGTCACAACTCGCGACCACGATACAGCGTTCACCTTTAAAAACGTCTTCTCGAGTCTTTGAATCAGTTCTCGCTCTACCCTCACTGCTTCAGCTTTTGATTTTAAACCAGATTTTCTCAGGCTTCTTGGCTGTTGCGTGACCGGATGTCGTTTTGAGAAATACGCCGACCACTCTTTAGATACAGGATCAAATTTGTAACCCATTTTTATCTTCCTATTCGGCTACCTAACAACAGGCCGATAAGGTCTTCCTTTCGATATCTATTTCTCCTCTGCCATTTGAAGTACGGAACCCTTCCGTTACTGGAAAGGTTTCTAAGTGTAGCCGAAGTAATCCGCAGAAACACAGCGGCCTCATCGGTCGTGAGCCATTCGCATGAGTCAGTGGCAGAGGATTGATTTTCAAAGAGCGAATCGCAATCTACCCGATGCGACAGATTAGAAGCGACGCCTTTGTGGTCCGCCGGAAAATTCTCATCGTGCTTTAATCGTCCACGAATCATTGGGCTGCCCCTTTGTCGTTTTTGTCAGTGACAGTTTTGGGGTTAATCAGAATAATTCGTGACGACGCGCCCTTCTCACCCTTTGCAGCAATTACCTTTAACATCGAGAGTTCTTCGAGATACGCGGTCGCACGTTCGACCTTCTCAACCGACTCGAGGCCGGACCAACCTTTGCGATAAACTTCGCGCAACGGAGTTCCTGATATAACTAGTCCCTCATGAATTTTTTTAAGCAGCTTGTGAGCCGAGATGCCGTCACGATTGTCGACGATTGCGTAGGCTTTTTTCGCGTGTTGCGAGAGAAGCTCGCCCCATTTGATCGCAAGCTCAAGCGATGGAAGCTGTACTTTGTCTCCGGTCTTTTCGTCTGCGAAATCGTCCACAAGTTGAAACACGACAGAAAGTGCCGGAATAAGACTTCTGTATTTCGACAGATGAGCTTCGAAGTGCGGTCGGTCTTCGTGGCGGTCAATTTCCGCTTCATGCTTATGCGCCCATTCGTCGAAACGCTTTTGCGCGGTCTTTGAAAAAGAGAGTGCAGGAAAGTTTGTTGTGTTTTGTACTTCAATACCGTGTTTTGCAGGACCGAATTGATCAAAATGGTCAAAAGCGCGTTTGACGAAATCTCGAGCTACCAGATCAGTTTTCACATCCACATGCGCGGACTTCTGATGTTCGGGATAAACAAGGAGCTGAAATCGTTGGAACAAGCCATCGTCACCCATGCGACCACCAACCGCATCTTCAATTTGCTGCTGAATTTTGCCCGGTTGAATCGTGCCCGCAACTGTGACCGCCGCGCCCTTTACAGAAACAGTTCCTCTTCCAATTCGATCTGTTGTTAAGTCTGCCGTACACGCCCATGCTTCTAGCAAAAATTCGCGGTCCGTTTCGTGACCTTGCTTATTAAACGTCGCAAAAAATCCTGCTAATTCGTCTCTTAAATAAAGAAGTCCGTCTGGATTATCAGCAAGTAGCTCCCCCATTTTTTCAATCGTCGCATCATTCGTTAAGAGCCGTCTGCGTTTGGGTTTGAGCAGCTCAATCGACTTTTCAAGGTCGTCGATTTTCAAAAGTAGTTCGTTCTCTTCAGGTGTGTTGGTGAGGTTGCCGGTCTCCTCGGACTTTTCTTTGACGATCACCTTTAGCCGCTGCTTCATCTTATTGATCCGGTGTTGGATAGTCTTCTTTTGACCTTCCCAAACATTCATCAGTTCAACGTGATTCGCAGCGTGTCGCTTTTCAATGGCATTGATGAAGTGAACACACTCGTTCAACGCGGGAGTCTTTTTCGCGCCTGGGCGACCGACGACCGCGGCCCAGAGATTGATATGAACGGTCCATTCGTCATTCTTCTTCGGTCTAATCACTACCTTCTTTCTAAGGAGTGATGCCAGAAGTGCTACCGTGATGACAGCGGGAAAGTCTAGGGGCACAGATAGACGTTCGCTAACATTAACTGCAAAGGCTCTGATAGATTTTGGAAGGTGAGCTGGCAAAAACGGAGGTGCCAAAACTGCCAAATGGGGAATCGGCTTCGGATCAGGCCAAGCCTCTTCAGCCAAGGCCCAAGCATCCGCTGGCTCGCTGCTAAGTTGTCTGACGAGTTCTTCGAATCCCAATTGCGCGTGCACGTCATTAAAATCAGTTTGCGCCATTTTGCGCTCCGTGAAACTGCGGAAGAAAAATTTTCGCGCCGAGGATCAGAGCAGCATCAATTGCTTTCGCTTTACCGGTGTTTACGGCTTTCGCGGCATCATTATCGGAGCAAATAAAATATGTCTTGTCTTGGAACCGACCTTTTAACTCTTTAGCGACTTCAACGAGGTTATTTGCGCTGAAGCAGACCAAGACAGAAAAGTCTTTAATTCCGATCTTCTGAAGTGCCTTCGTTATGCTGCACGCAGTTGCGTATCCCTCTGATAAATAGACGTTCTTAGCGGGCTTTAAAGGCTGAGCCGCGTGGAACAAACCCTTCGTTCTTGAGCCGGGTACGAAACTTTTAAACCCTTCGTCGTTGATTGTTTGGTAACTCCAAATGATGCCATCTATATCACTCACCGGAATCACCAAATCAGTTACGTGCGTATTCGACTCAATGAGAATCCCTCCACAAAGATTGTCGACGCCCTTTTTTTCGCTAAGATATTTAGACGGCGTTACCCAATGCTCCCTTCGAAATTTTTCCAGAATCTCCACAGACAAATCGCGTTTGAGGAGTTCTAATCTCGCATCTTCTTCGTCGACCATTCGACGATAGGCAGCCGCCTGCTCAGCCGTTCGTCTGAGACCTTCCACTTTTGCCGGAGCAAGATCGACGTTTTGTCGTAAAAATGCAGCTTCTATAGCAGCTTTTTCGCAGCCAGCATGACAGTACGGAATGATACGACTTCCATCGTCGCTGATACGGATCATCAGACATGGGCGACTTCCAGAGTGCGCTGGGCACATAATACGCGCCGACCCGTTTCCTTCCGGTCGCCCACCTAACTCAACGAACGTTTTAAGAACTGGATCACGAAACTCCGATACATCCACAACTAGCCTCCAGAAAGATGCTCCCCGCGAAACGATTTTTGAAATTCAAGGTTGTGGGCCGGGATTTCAGCGCGAAACGCGGGGAGCGAAAAAATCAGTTAATGGCCCACGGAGGAGTTTGTAAGCCCAACGGCTCTGTTAATGCTTCGTTTGTGTTATGGGGGGCGACGTTAATTTTACGGTAATCGCGCAGACCTAAATGTCTGATTCTCGCGATCCCGGTCGGTTTTCCAGAAAGTTTCGAAGATTAAATAGCTCTTCGGAGGTACCGATCATTGAATCGTATCCGCCAGCTCGGTCTCTTAGTGCGCCGACAACTTTTGCGATTAGGCGCACTCTATTAGTGCGGTGTAGGACTTGAGTATCAACGTTCCAGTCGCGAACTTCGCTATACCTAGGGTCGCTAGGTGGAAGACGCTTGTACACGCAGGCCCGTACAATCTTGTCGTGGCTGACATCAAGATCGAAGAGGTTTCCCGCAAACAAAACGGCTTTCTCTTGCGGAAAATAGATTAAAACGGTTTTGGAAATTAACAACGTGCTAGTGATCGGTCCGACGAACAGGTTGGCTACTTCAATGTCTTTCGTTTCGGACTGACCAATTGGAAACTTCTCGCTGTTGAGATTGATTTCATGGACTGGTGCCAAATGAATAGTCTCTACGCCCGGGCCGATTTGTTCCTTTTCAGACGGCGTGAGCTTAATCATGCGGATTTCATAATCACTCGCAGAAAACTGATAATAAAGTTCTGATTTGAAATCATGAATTGCGCTGTACGCGAGAATGGAGGCAGTAATGTGGGTTCGCTTTTCAATGAGTCGGATCGGACTCACGGCAGCTCTTCGCAGTAACGCTGCGTCTGAAATTTTTTATGTAACTTTGATTCTTGGCCCACGATTTATGAAACATCGTAAAATGTTTGATCGCAATAAAATTGGAAGCCCCGGCCATTTTGCCGCGTCCAGCGATCCTGCTTTTCTGGATTCGGAGTTTTCGTTGCTTGCTATCAACGCGAATGTTCCGGTTTAAGTAGATTTAGCGCACGGACCTGGACTTAAATGCCACTCGTTTCACCAACTGCATTATTGAAGACCCCAGACTGTAAGAGCAGAGATTCCCAAACCGCTAACTACCGTGAATCCCGAAAACGCCGCGGCGACATGAATTAGCGACTTGGAGTTCGGTGTAACTTTTGTGAATGGCAACATAAGTACACACGGCATTACCGCAAATAGTGGCGAAAGTAGAGCGGTCGCAATTGCGTCTCCGATCATGTTCATGCCGCCAGTGAGCCTTGCCATTAGAATGATGATGCCAATGATCATGCCCATGCTGCCGAGAAGCAGGCTTAAAACGGAGAGTTGTCGAATGAAAGATACGTCGGCCTCGGTAGCTGAATGATCAAACAGTCGCCTAAACAGACCGAGCGTGCCTTTGAATCCTTGAGACCCCACAAGGTAAGCGGCTAGTGGACCGTAAATCATGATCATAGCTGGCCATTGGTGCCAGATGACCCAGAGATGTAAACCTTCAGCAATTGCACCAACTAAAAATAGCCCGAAAATTGAAGTTATCAGAATTAGAGCTTTCACTCAATACCCCCTCCGTGACAGGTTAATTGCAGGTCGTATCCCATTTAATAATTTGCTTTGAATACATGTCGCGGACCGGGGTGCTTTCGCAGTTTTTTTCAGCAGGTGGGGGCTTTGGTGAGTCTTTCAAGAAATTAGAAAAATTCTGTAGGGCCGCATTATTCATGTTAACGTTTTGTCGCGGCTGAGAATTTCGACGAGCTTGCGCCTGCNNGCTGCATCCTTTCGATTTTCTCGAAATCTCCACGCATCGATTCTTTCTGTCGATTTTCAATGCCTACGGCTTCACAGCTAAACTTTGACCCGTATTCACAGCCTTGGTGAAAGTAGCTCATAGCTTCATGAATTCGGTCGTTATCCGCAGCAATCCTACCCAGAGATTCGCAGGATTCCCCGCTTTTGTCCAAACACGATACTTCTAGCTTTTCGCAAGCAGCAGGGTCGCCGCCTTTACAAAGCAGGGCTCGCTCCAAAATTGATTTGGCTTGCGCTGAATCTGGCGAGAGGAGAAGTAAAGCTGCGAATGAAATAACATAATGGGCGGACTTCATTTAGTGGCTCCGTGGTCGTATATATTGGAAGACCGTGCAGATGTAACTTTCAGTGGCTGGTATTCCGTTACCATTTTTTCTGACCGTGAATCGAGGGCTACGGATATCCAGAGATGCTCGTCAAAGCGAGTATGGTCTTCCAGTCGCGCACTGGCATGGGAAACTACGAATAAAGCATTCACTGCGACAAGGGGAGCGCCGACTGCTATCAAAATATTGGAGCGGATTTTCAAGGTGCGTCTTTCAATTTCTTTACTTTACGGAGCACGACTTCATAGATGCCCGCAGAAATTTCGTCGTCGTAATCTTTAATGGCGTTTCTTGTTTTAAACGGTTCGGGGCTTGCTCCGAAGCAAAGGGAATCAATTGAAATTTTAAAATAGTCTGCGACGCGCTTAACTTGCGTGATGTCTGCGGGCTTCTGCGAATTTGCCCAATTTGAAAGAGTTTGTGGACTTACGTTTACGGCCCGCGAAAGTTGTGCGACGGAAACGCCTCGTTCTCTCAAAAGCTTTTTT
>LDNN01000012.1_pt6 | contig 12730 bp, 15 predicted proteins | sample 350691 | NCBI WGS metagenome assembly LDNN01 (sample SAMN03646984, study PRJNA283341) | glacier metagenome | biome: Icesheet; feature: ENVO:00000133; material: cryoconite; isolation source: sample CY1 0.2 micron filtrate containing viruses sediment from cryoconite holes ...
CTTCTTCCTCTACTCTGCATAACTGGTTTTTACTGCGGGGCTGGTTTTTGTGGGATTACCTCTCTTAAAATTGTCCTATAGTTTTTCACACACAAGCCTCATCCCGGGGATTCCCGACACACTCCGTCATACTTTGTGCTCGTTTATATCATACCTGCAAAACGACTTACTACTTACCCTATAGCTCACAATACGCTTCTTTCTATACGAATTGAGACCTGGGGTATATAATGGGTATATTATATTAGTAAAACAATTATGGCAGACCAAATGAGTGTGCAGACAGAAAAGACGGCAAAAGTGCAGGGCCCTATGCAGCCTGTAGATAATCAGAGTGAGCAGGTCCCTATGCAGCCTGTAGATAATCAGAGTGAGCAGGTCCCGACGATTGAGGATGTCCTGGGGCAATTAGGTAATGTGCAGGAGGATTTGGAGGCGATTGCCGCACAGGAGCGGAATAGATTTCTGTCGATTACCTTAACGGAGCTTGATAAGCTGGTGGCATTTATTGCCTATCATTTGAAAAAGAATTAGAATGGAATCTGCTGGGAAGTAATTAATCCTGGCACATCTCTTTGAATCGAGATAAAAAACACGATTCCGACAATATGAATGTCGTAAACATAGCATAGGCCCGACTCTCGCCAATACTAGTTACAAGGAGGACGTTACAGCGTGCACCGCCAAAGCTGCCTTTCTGCCCGTCTCTGAGGTTATATGAACGGGGTTATTTTCTCCTCTTTTTTTACCTCCTTGTCTTTTGTGGCTACCTGCATTTCGGTTTTGAGAATTGCCATGAGCATACTGTTTGCCATATCAAAAACAATGGGCATGTAGTTGACAGGTTTGAGTCCCCGATGAACGCACTCCAGGCATTGCTCGGAAAGAAGGTCGGATAGTCTCTGTTCGTGGCGAAGCTGCATACCCTGCATTGTCTCGGGTGTATTTTTCTGAGGAGCGGCTGCCCTGTTAAGCATAGATTTTTTTATCTGGTTTTTCATTGCGTAGGTAGAAATATAAAAAGTTGACAAGATTATCCTCCTGTTTTAGGTAGACATCAAGAATAGCATAGGCGAGGATACTCGGAAAGATTCGTGTATACTGGAGTATCGCCTCCTTTTCGCCAGTCTCTTTAAGGGTATTGTTCCCCTTTATCTTTGACATATTCCAACTTCTCTTCTGTAATAAACTGTCTCTCTGGCTTAATAGGATTCTCAAAATATTCAAGCATTTTTTTGGCAACAGCCTCAACAACAGGCACTGAAACAGCGTTTCCTAGTTGCCTTTTTGCTTGTTGATTAGAAACATTAAACTTAAACCATTCTGGAAAACCTTGTAATCTTCTACATTCATTGACAGACATTCTTCTTTTTAAATCCCATAATTTAGGCTCCCTTGCAGCAATTATTGTAGGTGCGGCACTTTCTAAACTTACAAAGTACGCCTCTTGGATTTGAGTTTTAGCTGTATCACCGACATGGAATCTTAGTGTCCCATCTGGTTTCATATATGAAAATACTCCATACTTTCCCTTTTTAGTATTTGGTGCGTATTTAGAATTATCATGTTGAACACGTTTATCCTTCGATTTAAAATGAAAGTTAATTCTATCAATATCGAATTGGGATAGTTTTAAGTCTTCAAAGTTTCCTTCTTCATCAATTATATCTCTTAAAATTGATCCTCTTTTATTTCCTTGTGGAAATTCAAAACTTACATTATTTAAAAACCCTACGCAATACCACCTCTCCCTATATTGGGGTAACCCAAAATCATAACTTGATAGAACTTTTGTATGAATTGTATACCCCAATTCTTTTACAGTATTTTCAATTGTTTTAACTGTTTCACCATTATTATGTGATTTCAAACCTTTAACATTTTCTAAGATGAACATCTTCGGTTTCTTTTCTTTAAGTATTCTTACAACATCAAAAAATAATGTTCCCCTCACTTTATCTTCAAACCCAAGTAATCTTCCTGCATAACTAAATGGTTGACAAGGAAATCCTGCAGTTAAAATATCAAAATTAGGTATATCTTTTGCATTTATTTGGGTAATATCTCCGAACGGCATTTCGCCAAAGTTATCATAATATACTTTTTGACAATAGGAATCATTATCAGAAGAAAATACACATTTTAGTCCAAGACGATCCAAGGCTACTCTAAAACCTCCTATACCAGCAAACAAATCTATAAATTTAAAACTATTCATCAGTAACTTTCGCATGATATTTTTCGCATCTTTCGCTAAACATTGGCGATAAATAAGATAACGATATAAAGAAGAAAAAAAATTGTCCCGATAAAGCAGGCTGATGCCAGGAATGATAGAGTATAAGCGGCTATTCTGATACGCTTCTTATGAGCAAAATCCTCAGCCCGTGCAAGATGGAAGGTGATGACACCAAATCCCCAGGTGAGAATAAAAAGTAAACTGCCATTCGAAAGAGCATCAAGAAGATTCTGATTCATAAGAACACTCATTTATATATGTCAAGTATATCAAGTATGAATGTTTTTGTAAAGGTAAGGGGACGCAGTAATCCCCCAAGCTTATTGATTTGCATCATGTCGCTTAGGGGTAAATAAGTATAGATTTTTATCGTTATTTTGTCGAGCCTTCGTCACTTTTCCTCATTTCACTTTCAGTATATATGAATCCGACTTATTGACTAAGTGTCTCGAGAGAGGGCCGCGTTTGGGTGTTTTGTCTTCCATAAAAATGAAAAATACTCTATGAATAGTATAGAGTATAATGACGAGAAAATGGTATCAAAAAGAGATACGGTTCCCAGTTAGAAAATAAACATGCAACGCTTTTACAAACTAAGCTCAAGGGAACCGTTAATTTCTCAGGTAGTATTGTTAGTATAGCATTTCTTATGGCACTTGACAAGCCCTCATCTTTGAGGCATATTGTATATAGAAATGCATCGCTAGGACAGACTAAGCAGTTAGCTTAAAACCTTTGGAAGCAGTTACTTGTGTAAGAACAAGTAATCCTCGAGACAAAGTAAAAAAGACTAGAGGAAGAGGGGGTTAATTTCGTTCACAATGAAACACCATAGACGAAATTACTTACGAATCCTGACCCTACCCAAACGTAAGAAGATAAAGACCCTACACTCACCAGTAATAAAGGCGGCCTCAATCTGAAAGGATATGAAGGGTTTAAGTTATGGTAGAGTATGTTCCAGGCTTTAAATGGAAATCCACATACTATTTTGTCTGACTTTTAAAAAGATATTGTTTTTAAAAGCAGAGAGTTATAAGACTTCCAGACAAGAATTACTATATAGTAAATACTATGAAGCTTACTGCTTAGGAGTCCCTAGAGGAGCATGAGGGTTTTTGAAGCCAACCTGCACCCTATTGATTCTCTCCCCTCCAGTGTGATACCCTCAAGGCATAAGCCCCATATTCTATGATTGCAGTACTCAGTGAAAAAGAGCGTGAAGAGAATCAGGAAAAAAAGCAAGCCGCATTTTTGCACAGTTATGCTTTGACGGGGAATATTACTAAATCCATGCACTTTCTTGACCCCGATAATCTCTTTTCGGAAAATCCTCACTCTCTCTATAAAATAGCTCACGCACTTATTACCTCCAACAGAAACATTTCACTCTCTCTTATGGCAGAGGAAAAAGGGGCTACCGTCAATGCCGTGATGGATGTTCTTCTGGAGGGAATGAAAGCCAGCGAAACCGTAGTTCTCAAAAAGAAGGGCCGAGCTGATACGACATTTGAACGAATCAACTGGACGGAAAGACGGCAATCCGCAATGGCCTTAGCCGAGCTTCTTGGCATGATACAAAAGGCGGAGGGAAAACAGTCAGAAAAAAAGGAGGCAGGAGACACCTATAACCAGCAGAATAACTTCATTCTACAAAATAAAAAATTGCAGAAACTGCTGGGCAATGATAAAGAAAAATGAATAACCGATATCAAAAGGCCATTGAATCCTCCTTTCTGATTGATGATAGGGAGAACAATATCGTCTCCTTCATTTTAAACCCTCCGCAAAATACCATGGCCAATATTGTTGCAGGTATGGAAGTGGTGAGACTGATGGTCTTGAAAGCTCGGAAAGAAGGAATGACTTCTTTCTTTTTAGCTCTCTTCTGTCTTGATTTTCTCACAATTGCCAGGTGTGAAAGTTATGTATTTGCCGCTATAAGAGATGATAGTGAAAAATTCCTGGATAAAGTCAGGCTCTATCTGAATTCAAACTGGCAGCTCAACGGCGGGCAGGGGGATTTTCCTCTAATAGAAAACAGCAAATATAAAATTGTCAGCAAATTAAACGGAGCGAAATTTTCTATTGCCACCGCCAGCCAGAAATCAAGTATCCGAGGAGGAACCCCACGAAATGTTCTCTTCACCGAGTTTGCTTTCTATCCAGAGAATAATGTTCAAAAGATGCTTGCAGGGGCGGTGAACTCGGTGCCGTTTCTTCCAGGCACAAAAGTAATTATTGAAACTACGGCAAACGGGGAGACCTACTTTAAAGAGAAATGGGATAAAGCGGAAGCCAAAAAAGAGCGGAAACAAAAAGAGATATTGAAGCCTGTCTTTTTTGCAGCTAAGGATTTCTATACACCAGGACAATTAACGCAGCTTCATGAGCAGTCGGAAAGCGACGAACTGTTCCGCCAGGAGTATCCCAATACCCCCGAGGAGGCCTTCATCACCACTGGCTCCCCTTTCTTTGATATGCGAAGTATTAATGCTCAAAAAGACGCCAGCAAGAATCGTGAGCCAATCTATAAAGGGGATATTGCAATGAACGGGACATTATTTACTCAAAAGGAAAATTCTTAATCTATGTTTAAAATATATCGGGAGCCAGAACTGGGGGAACACTTTATTGTCTCCGCGGACCCTGCCGCAGGGTGGGACAAATGTGCGATGGGAGCAAAAAGCAAAACCCATGCGGATACCGCAATCGTCTATAATGAAAAAATTGATGCAACCCAGCTGGGCTATGAGATATACAAACTGTGTATGTACCTGCATAAGAAAACAGGTATCTGGCCGACTGCCATGCCAGAGCGTCAGGGAGGGGGACTTGCTACTATCCAGATTCTTCTCTCTCTTAATTATCCCGATATATTCCGAATGCCCCAGATGGGGAAAGTCGATACCAGCCAGACGGAAAATTACGGATGGGTCACCAATCAGCTGAGCCGCCCGAAGGGATTATCTGATTTGAAACTGAGCCTCTATCAGGGAGTGAATAAAATATATGATTTGGAAACGCTGCAGCAGATGTCCGACTTTCAGATTATCAACGGCAAGCCGCAGGCCCGAGGCGGGAAGCATGATGATTTGGTGATAATGGAAATGATAGGATGGCAAGGATGGCTCATGGTTCCCAATAAAGCAATTGAGCTGCAGCGTCCTCCCGACTGGTTTAAAAACAATACTCAAAACTGGAATCATTCACCAAAAAGATGGAAGAAATAGAAAAAGTAGAAAAGATACTCGTAGATTTTGATGGCGTTATTCATGATGAATTACCCCTCCCAGGGTATCAGATGGGACAGCCTGTTGAAGGGTCCTTAAAGGCACTTCAAGAACTTTCTAAATACTACGAGATTATTGTCTTTACTGCCAGAGACAATAGTAATAACCATGTAACCAAGTGGCTTCGCTTCTTTCATGTGCCCTATTCCAGGGTGACAAACTACAAAGAGGACGCTGCATTTTATATAGACGATAAGGGTATCAGATTTGAAACCTGGGAAAAAGTGCTTTACTTTATACGTATCTGCAATGGACCACAGAAAAGCTCTAGGTAAAATTATTGCCATTCTTGAAAAAGATACAGCTCCCGAAAAGACACCGCATGAGCTGCTGCTCAGGCAGGAATACGGCTATGATATCGGGGCCGCTCCCTGTGAAGAGGAGCTGAACCTGGTGGATGAATTTGACGAGGATACTATTGTTTCCTATTTAAAAGCTCTCACGGATGACAGGATGCGGCTTATATTCATTACGATTATTCTCAATTCCCTCGGCTACAGAATAACAATGCCTATGCTTGCAGGCATTTGGTCGATTACCCCCGAAGCGATTTACTGGAAGAAGCGGACAATGCGAAGGAAATTAAATGCCGCGCTTAGTCGAGGAGAAATTTAGAGGTATACTAAAAGATATGATAACTAAGAAGCAGCAGGAACTCGGGGACCAGACCTATAGGCGTTATCGCTTTGCCGTTGATGAGCATGACAAAATGTTTCAGGATTTTGCACGCTATAAACAGCTGTACAAAACGGCTATTTCCGATGAGGCGGATTATCCCTGGGAGCATACCCTCGTCAATCCTTACATATTTTCTCTCGTCCGAACGGCCCTTTCCCGAATGGTCGGCAGTATTCCTTCCGTAAGACTGCAGGCTAGAAACGAAAAGAGCCGTCCGAATGCGAAGGTGAATCAATCAATTATCGACTGGGAATTCGGACAGCCGGATTTTTTCATGAAAATTGTACGGATGGTTTTTTCCTCTCTGATGTACGGAAAGGGATTTGTGAATGTCTCCTGGCTCTATGAAAAGGAAGTGAAGATTCAGGAGGAGGACGAAGAGGGGAAAGATGTCGGAGTGACGAAAATGATTAAGCCGATGGAGAACAGGGCTTTTATTACGAACATAAAATGCACCAACTTAATGGTTGCCAATAGAAACAGACCGACTATCCAGGAGCAGCCATGGGTATTTGAAACATGGTATCCGACTCTGGGGGAGCTGCGAAATATTAATACATCAGTCGGGTATGACAGGTATAAAAACCTCGACAAACTAAAAAACAGCGGGAAGGGAGCCAGGCAGGAATCATACGGGTTTAATGTCCAGATGAAGGAAGTGAGCGGGGACAGTGAAATGAAAGTACTCAAAATTATCAGAATGTGGGATAACCAGAATGAGCGGGTTATTGAAATGCCGGCAAGCGATGACCATCTTATTATCAGAGATGAAGAAAATCCGTACTGGCATGGGATGTGTCCGATTGCGGAAGTTACCTGCTTTCCCGAAGATGATGATTTTTGGAGTATGGGGTTTGTGCAGCCAGAAGAGGATTTAGTGATTGCTCTCAATTCAATTCTGAATCATTATATGGATTCTGCAGACCAGGAATTAAATCCTATGTGGCTGCAGGGAAGCAGCGTTCAAATTCCCGAATGGGAGCTGTATTCACGTCCGAATGGGTTTGTCCATGTAATTGGAGATGTGAACCAGGTGAAAAGACTGGATAAATCCTCTTCCAGTCAAGTCGTGCAGCCGATGATGACAGAGCTGAAAAGTACAATCCAGCGAACGGTGGGGATTGGCGACTTTGAAAGTACGGGTACGCCGATGCCTGGAGTCAGAGGAGCTGCCGCACAGGCAAATGCCGCACAGCAGGTTGACCAGGGACTGCAGTTTTTAATTCTTATCATGGAGCAGACGGGAGTCAGACAGATTGGAGAAATGTTTAAATCTCTCAATGTGCAGTATATGACGGAAGAGCAGGAAATTTCACTGGGGGGGAACAATGGGGCAACGTATATGAAAATAGACCCAGAGAAAGTCAGTGCCGACTTTGATGTGGTGCCGATTCCAAACTCCTCAAAACCAAGAAATCCTCTTATCCAGCAGCAGAATCTGCAGTCTTTCCTTGGTATGAGCATGAAGGAGCAGGGAGTGACAATAGACAGGGCTCCCGTGTATCAAAAGCTTCTTTCCGTTATGGGAGAAACTGATTTGGACCAGGTGGTGCCTCGTGATATGGATGAGGCAATGGAGGAGAATAGACTTATTGGTGCGGGAATTTTGGTCGATGTTGAGTACAATGATAACCATGCCCAGCATGTAACGGCTCATCAGTATTTTCTGGGAAGCGAACAGGATTTAAGCAAGAAAGTGGTAGAGGCATTAATCAAGCATATTCAAAATCACGAATTATGGGAAGAGGCAAAGGACCCGAATTTCTACAAAAAACTTATGGAAAAATCCTCTGGTGTTCCAATGCCCCAGCCGACAAATCCAATTAAGCCAGAAAATGCAGCTCCCCCATCCCTTGGGCCAAGTCCTGCACAGCAAGCAGCCGTGCCTGCAGCAATGCCGCCGCAAGGGGGAGCAGCGCAAATGCCAGCAACAGGGGAACTTGCCATCCAGCAGCAGCTGGGGCAGCAACTGAGTCGTCCTACAACCGCCCTGGAAAATCCTGCTCAAATGTCAGGTCCTCCACCACAGGGAATTCCGATGCCTTAGTTTTTAAAATAAAAAAGTTATACTTGAGTTATATGGGAATTTTAGAATTTGGAATAACACCACTCGCAAGTAATGCCAGTAATGGTCAGATAATACTTGCAAACAATGGCCAGTTTGTGGTTGGTTCACTCGTCTCTCCAAAAGGAACAATTGCAATTAGTTTTAATATCAATTCAGGAAATCTTGAAATTGAAGTTGTAAATGCTCCTGTTGGCGGCGGAGCGGTAGGTCTGCCAGGACCCGCTGGAGTCGCAGGCTCCGCAGGTCCAATCGGAGTTCCAGGGCCAGCGGGTCCTGCAGGCCCTTCTGGTCTGCAAGGGCCGCAAGGTGTTGCAGGTCCTCCAGGTGCGTCTTCTGCAGGGGTGAGAAGTGTGACAACGGTTATTGCCGCTTCAAATTCAAAGGATGTCTCACACGCTGATATTTACTGTACAGGGGCAAATGATGATGTACTGATTAATACGGCACTTTCAAATCTTCCTGCGAATGGAGGGCTTGTACAATTATTAGATGGTGATTTTTATGGGACAACAGGGATTATCAGTCCTACGGGGAAACATCAGATTCGATGTCGAGGGGTTGGAAAACATGCAACAACATTGCATTTCACAACGACTGCTATTGGTATCCACTGGGGAAACAGGCAGGCTGATGGAGTTCTTCGAAACGGCATGGAATTATCCGATTTATATGTGGCGATGCCTGCAGGTACTGGTACAGGCACAAAAGCAATATGGATTGACGGGGCAGGAGTCGGCAGTGAACATAGACATTTGGGAACGGGTGGAGCGGATTATGGAATTTACGTGGAAGACGCTGATAGAATATCTCTTTTTGAGCCAGATGCGGAAAATGCAAATATTGCAAATATTGCATTAATGATTGGAAAGGAAAATACATACGGGAAGATAACACTTGAAAATCCGACAATGTCCATAGGGACAGGAACAAATGGCGTTGTGAACTTACTGATGGATGTTGATGCTGCTAATCAGGCAGGTCCAAATCCATTCGATGTGGTTGCTATCCGAAATGCACTTTTCTACCAGAGTGCGGGGGCTACGAACGGCGTTGGAATAAAAACCAATATCGGGGCTCACTCTTTTGTGATTGAAGAAAGTCAATTCGAAAATACGACGTATGGCATCAGATGCTATGGCACGACGTATGCAACCTTTATTGGTTGTTCATGGCTTAATTCAGTTGCGACCAGTGCGGCATGTTTTGATTTAAATACGAATAATCACTCGATTACCGTTATAGATTGTAACTTTCAGCAGGCAACTACTATCTTCAATGCAACCTCAGGCTATTCCAATATAAATCTGTATGGAAGAAGTGCCACATTCGGAAATATTACGAATAAGTTTGTCGGGGCATTTGGAGCAAAGACAGGTACTGATACAGTATTTGCAGGAGCAGGTGTCCTTACCCTTGGAGAAAATGCAATTCCATTCGACCATGTTTATCATAATACGACAGCTCTTACAGAACTTACCAACCCGCCTTCACTGGATACAGGGTTTGGAAAAGTCTATGTTAAATCAACTGACCATAAACTGTATTATCAGGATGCAAACCAGGTTGAATATCCCATTCAGCTTGGAACGGGAAGCCCGCTGGGCCCTGGAACAGGAGGAAGCGGCGGAGTCGGTACGGGTGGCTCAGGTGGCACAGGAAGTACAGGAACTCCTCCTACACCAAACACGACTTGGCAGCATGGACCAGCTAATCTGGCAGTGTCTAATACGCTTTCTGCATTTGATGCAACACATGCTACAAGCGGGACTGATGCGGATACAATGGTGGATAATGCAACTGCAGGTCCTACAGGAGGCCCCGCAATTGTGGGGACATTCACGACAACGACACCAGGCAGCGAAATATCTATTCGGAAAGACACCTCTACATTCAAAACACGCGATTTGATATTTGATATGAAAATGAGCACGGGAGCTACCATTGCCAATGAACAAACAATTCTTGCAACCTGGACTGATGGATATAAAGAAGATTTATGCCAGATACGAATTACCAAATCTGCCGAAACAGCTCATGCTGGATTTAAATTCATTATGAGACTGACAGGAAAAGTTGCGACTGGAGGATATGATGCAACGACGCAGCCAACCAGAGGTGATGCAACCTATGCGAATGTCATGTATTCGAATAATATTTTCGCGAAAAATACCTGGTATACCGTTGAACTCTACATGACGGATTTGACGTTTACTCTTTTGGTAGGTCCAAGAGGCGGAACGCTAAAACCGATTATAGAATTCTTCGGATTTCCTGTCCCTGCTACACATTTAAACCAGAATCAGGGATATTATATAGGTCCTTTTGCTTTGGGGAAACTGTACTCGAATCAGTTAGCAGGCACACTGACATTTGCAAATATTGCAGCGTATCAGGATTATGTCGCTCCAATTGCTCCAGCAACCGCTGCCGCACAGGTGGCAAATCTTTGGGCATCCTTTAAAAACAGATATGTACGAAGTGACGGAGCTGTTGTACAGCGGTTTGAAATTGATAATGGAAGTGATGGCAGTTTCAATCCATGGAGCTCAATCAACTCGGAAGGCCTTGGCTATGGGATGCTTCTTGCCGTGGAGAACAATGACCAGCCGACATTTGATTTAATCAACTCTTTTGTGACCGCTCACATGTACCGAAGCAATCTGACTGCAGGACAGGGGCAAAACTCGGATTCCAACGCAAGTTCTCCGACCATGATGGGGTGGCATTATGATGATATTAACAATGTGATGTATGACTGGGGTCCTGCAACTGACGGGGATGTGGATAATATGCTGGCACTCGTATTTGCAGCGAATCGAAAGGCACACGGAGATGCGGGGTGGAGTACATCGGCAGTTACCTATACAACACTTGCGACAAATAAGGTTGCGGATTTTAAAGTTAATTATCTGCGTTCGGTTATCGGGAATTACTATCAGGCTTCGGATTATCCCGATAGAGTATCGGTAAATAGATTTCCGTTTGAAATAGACCCTTCTTATATGAGCCCTGGAGCATACCAGGTGATTTTCGCTTTCAATGCTGATGCAACATGGACTTCTGCAAAAACAGGATGCTATGATTGTTTATCTAAAAACGGCAGTGCAACACTCGTAAACTCTCTTGGACAAAACGAAATAGGTGTTGGGATTCCTTCGAATTTCTTCGGATTCACGAATGCGGGAGCAGTAGTTGATTCGCCAAATAATAAAAATATTTCGTATGGCTGGGATGCACTCAGAGTCTTCTATCGAACAAGATGGGACTATGATTGGTTTACCAGTGCGGGAGCTTTTAGTTATCTTTCTGGAACAGTGAAGACCTTCTTCACAAATTACTGGAATGCAAATAATAAAATTGCAGCTGAATTTAATCATAATGGAACAGTAAAAGGGAACTACGAAAAATCAATGTTTTATATGGCTGCATACTTTGCCTTAACGGCAAATGACCCGAGTAATACGGTAGCAGCGACTATTTGGACAAATAAACTAGCAACTATCTATACACAGTACTATCCAGGCGACTATCTAGCAGACAATACCAGTACAGCGGGAGCGTATGCTGGAATGTTTGGATATTATAATGATTCAATTATGCTTATTGCATGGATGATGAAGTATGGTCTTTGGGTGAAATTTTAAATTAGTAATACAATTTTTATGGTTCCTGCAAATACAAGTCCTTGGTTACGGGTTCTTCTTATTGTTATTGAAGGAGTTATCATGCTCCTTGCGGCTCTTGGTGTTGCAATGCCAAATCTTATTTTCTGGGCAGGAGTTGCAATTGCGATTCTTCTTACTTTTCTATCCTATTATTAATGGACACTATAACTGAAACAATTACCGCAAAACGATTTACCGTCACTTCCGAAGCACAGCAATTATCGCTTGTGAATGAAGTTATTAACAGAGAACGCGTTTATATTCGCAATTTAAGTGGAGTAACTGTTTTTATCGGCGGCATGTCCGTCACTCCCGAAACAGGGTTTCCTATTTTTTCAAAAGAAATGAAAGATTTTCCTCTTAAAAATAATGTGCAGCTGTATGCGGTTGCTTTCTCTGACGCTGAGATTGCCGTTATGCAAACCAGATAAGAGCCGACACTTAGTTATTGATAGAGGATATGACATACTACTAAATAAGTCACATCTTTCTTTATGAACCCAGCATCGAAAATAATTCCCACGAATTATACTGTTTCAACGACTGCGGTCCAAATTGAAACAAGCCCACAAAACGAAAAGACTATTATTATAAATAATTTCGGTACTGCGGCAATTTACCTGGGGAATGCCAGTACTGTTACTTCTTCTGGAGCAAATCAGGGATATATTCTTGCAGCGGGAGCTGTTATCAGTCTTGCGATTAATGCCAATGCCCAAATATGGGCAATTTGTGCATCGGTGCAAGCATCACTAAATGTCGCTATTTTAGAACTCGTATAAATGCC